>TARA_R110000803_G_scaffold14399_5_pt1 | contig 25933 bp, 22 predicted proteins | sample TARA_R110000803 | Tara Oceans TARA_R110000803 (sample SAMEA4397772) | marine metagenome | biome: Polar Biome; feature: [SRF] surface water layer (ENVO:00010504); material: water (ENVO:00002006), including particulate matter (ENVO:01000060) such as... | depth 5 m | reverse complement strand
CACTAAGTCAGGCAGCCTTCTGTCTCAAAATACCTGACGACGAACAATCCCCGAGGGTGTGATTGCCGACATCCGGTTCACACGAGCGAAAGCCCGACGTTCCGACCATACGATTGCCCGGATCGCTTCCCTGTCGGACGGCGTCTGGTCGGAAGATCGCCATGCCAGCCTCGAACCAGAATCTTCCCCTGCCTACCGGCTGGCGCACAAGCGACGACTCGAAGCCTTGCGCCGTGCTGGCATTGTCCAGCGTCTTGCCAGCGGGGACTGGAAGATCGGGGAGGACTATCTCACCCGTGCAGCCGCCTACGAACAGGTGCGCGGCGGCGCGAGAGATATTGTTCTGAGAAGCCGTGCAGGTCCAGGCGCGCTGGTTAAAGTCGACGCGCTGACATGGCTCGACGAGGTCAATCCTGAACGTCTGGCAGAGACAGGCTTTGGCGGAGAGGTACGCCGCGCGCGGCTTGAGCGTATGACCGTGCTGCGCAGCCGCGGACTTCTCGCAGAACAGGAAACGACACTCTCTGCGCAAGCACGCGAGCAGCTGAAAGCCAACGAACTCGCCCGCTTCGCGGCTGCGGAGGCGCGTGCCTCAAGGCGGACATTCCAGGGACTGGAGCACGGCGGTACTTTCTCCGGCCGGTTCGAGAAGATCATCGATATGCATCAGGGCCGCATGGCGCTGGTTGGCCAGGAAGGGGCTTTTACGCTTGTCCGGATGCGTGCCGGCATGGGTGCCGGACTTGGCCGCGATATCTCCCTGACGCGGAAGACCACTGGCATCGATTGGGTGATGGGGCGCGAACGCGGCCCATCGCGTTAATGGCGCATCTCCCACCTTCTCCCGGTTTTCCGACTACCGGATCGGCAGTGCAATCAGGACAATGGCGCGCCTTCTGCTGCATTCGAGACCGCGCACATGACCCATACCAAGATCCTCTTTGGCCAGATCCTGATCTGCTTTCTGATCGTGCTTGCAGCTGTCTGGGGCGCAACCCAGTGGATTGCAGGGGAACTCGGGTATCAGGCCGCTCTCGGACACGCATGGTTCCAGTTTGGCGATCAGCCGGTCTACAAGCCTTGGCGACTTTTCCAGTGGTGGTATGCCTATGAGGCCTATGCACCCGGCCTCTTCATGAAAGCTGGCTTTATCGCGGCATCCGGCGGCCTGCTCGCGGCCATGGCCGCCGTCGCCGGCTCCGTCCTCAGAGCCCGCCACCAGAAACATGTCACAACCTATGGCTCTGCCCGATGGGCGGAAGGCCGGGATGTGCGGCGTGCGGGTCTCCTTGCAAAATCCGGCGTTTTCCTCGGCACGTGGAACAATCGCTATATCCGGCATAACGGGCCGGAGCATGTGCTCACCTTTGCCCCGACACGTTCCGGGAAAGGCGTCGGGCTCGTCGTGCCGACGCTCCTCTCCTGGACCTCCAGCGCCGTCATCCATGACATCAAGGGCGAGAACTGGACCCTGACCTCAAAATGGCGCTCGGGGTTTTCACGCTGCCTGCGCTTCGATCCTACAAACCCGGCATCCGTCCGATTTAACCCCCTGCTCGAAGTCCGGCGCGGTGACCAAGAAGTGCGTGATGTTCAGAATATCGCCGACATTCTGGTCGACCCGGAAGGTTCGCTCGAACGGCGCAACCATTGGGAGCGCACCGCCCATGCTTTTCTGACAGGCGTCCTGCTGCACATCCTCTACGCCGAAAAGGACAAGACGCTCGCAGGTGCCGCGCAGTTCCTCTCCGATCCCTCACGCACGATCATCCGGACCCTGCGTATCATGATGACTACCAATCACCTCGGGTCCGATGCAGCCCCGCGCGTGCATCCGGTCGTCGCCCAGGCGGCCAGGGAATTGCTCAACAAATCGGAGAATGAACGATCAGGTGTTGTCTCAACCGCAATTACCTGCCTGACGCTCTATCGCGATCCCGTGGTTTCCAAGGTGACGTCCGGGAGCGATTTCCGGATCGCGGACCTGGTGGACGGAGACCATCCCGTTTCGCTCTACCTCGTCGTCCCACCCTCAGACATCTCGCGAACGCGCCCGCTGATCCGCCTGTTGTTGAACCAGATCGGCAGGCGTCTCACTGAAGTCCACCCGGAACAGGGCAGTCGGCGACGAGAGCTTCTGATGATGTTGGATGAATTTCCGGCACTCGGACGGCTCGACTTCTTCGAAACGACTCTCGCCTTTTTCGCCGGCTACCGCATTCGCGCCTTCCTGATCGCGCAATCCCTGAACCAGATCGAAAAAGCCTATGGCCCAATGAACTCCATTCTGGACAATTGCCATGTGAAGGTGGCGTTCGCGACCAATGACGAACGCACAGCAAAGCGGGTCTCCGACGCTCTCGGAACAGCGACCGAGCAACGCGCCCAACGAAACTACACTGGCCACCGCCTCGCGCCCTGGCTCGCGCATGTGATGGTGTCACGACAGGAAACCTCACGCCCGCTCCTGACTCCCGGTGAAGTCATGCAACTGCCGGCCCCTGAGGAGCTGGTGCTCGTCTCTGGCAACCCGCCCGTGCGCGCCCACAAACTCCGCTACTTTGAGGACGGAAACTTTGCGGGACGTGTCGGGGAGGCAGACATTGTTGCGCTGGAGCCGAACGCAGCCGGCAATGATGACTGGTGCACACACATACGGACTCCGCACCCTTTGCTTGAGGACGCAGTGAATGGCGAGCCTCAACCAGGTGCTTTATCGCAAAGCGAAGGAGGTCTCGCGCTGGAAATCTCCCTGACGGACGACGCGCCCGAACCAGAGACTGAAGCGCCGGTACCGGACCAGACTCTATCGGACGACGGTGATTCCCAGGAGATCTCTGCTCAGAAAATGCAGGATACAATTCGCAGGGCACACGGGCTCGACAAGGGCGATGACGATCTACTTCCGGATTTTTGACCGCCATGCCAAAGCCACGCATCAATCTCCGTCTCACACCCGACATGCACCGCCGCCTCAAGGAAGTTGCCGCTCCTACGGGCGTGACGATCAACCAAGTCGTCGAACAGGCGCTGGAAGGTTTTTTTGATCCGCTCGGAGCGTCCGCTCATGCCGCCGGAGTAACAGCCAGACTTATCCGCCTAGAGTCTCAGCTGTCGTCACTGGAGCGGGACCTGGTTCAAGCGAATGAATCCCTCGCACTTTTTGTCCAGTACTGGCTGACGGCGACGCCGCCCCTTCCCGACATCGACCGGAACACAGCGCACGCCTTGGGACAGAAGCGATTTGATCGATTCATGGATCAGGTGGCACGGGCGGTTACTGACGCAAAATAATGTGTAGCTTGGAAGGTATATCCCCGGACGACCATAAGAGAATCCGGGTAAGTAAGACGCAAATGAGTGTAACTGAAATCCATGACCATGCGCTATTTCAATGACAGCCCCATCGAGTCACCGGAAGATGATCAATACGGCATTACGCCATTCGCGCGGTCGCTGGCAAAAAGTGTTCTTGGCATTAAAAATCCAATTGGAACAACCATAGCGCTGAATGGGGCATGGGGATCAGGGAAAAGCAGCGCCGTAAACCTCATCCGACGCGAACTTGAGAAGGCACAGGATGACAAGCTCGTCATCTCAGACTTCAAATGCTGGTGGTACCGTGGGGAGGAAGCTCTTGCGCTGGCATTCCTGCAGAACCTGCATGCTCTGCTAAGTGATACCTTGAAAGATAAAGTGAAAGACCTTGTCCCAAAACTTGGTCGAGGGCTCTTACAAGCCGGACCGGTTATTGGTGCCGCAGTCGCACTAACTCCCGCGGGGCCGCTGGCCCCGTTCACGAGCGCTTCCGCGAACTTTGCCAAACGGTTCTTCAGTGATGGCGATACACTCGAAAAAACCTTCCGAAAACTCGCTGAAGTGCTTGGGCAGGAAGATCGGCGCTTCCTGATCATCGTGGATGACATCGATCGTTTAAGTCCCGATGAAGCCCTCGCGATATTCCGTATGGTGAAATCCGTCGGCCGACTGCCGAATGTGATGTATCTGCTCGTATTTGATCGCGCGCTTGCAGATCAAGCCGTAGCCGAGCGTTACCCTTCAGAAGGTCCTCACTACCTGGAAAAGATCATTCAGGCAGGATTCGAACTGCCGTCGCCGCTTCGCACTGATCTCAATCGGGCAATACTTTCGGCAATTGAAACCACCTGCGGCGCCCCCGATCAACAGCAAGTTCGACGAATCTTGAACCTCTTTCACGATGTCGTGGCGCCCTATCTCACAACACCGAGACATGTGGCTCGCTTTCAGAACGCGATAAGCGTCACATGGCCAGCCATTGCCGACGAAATCAGCCTTGCCGATTTCATCTCGCTGGAGACGCTGCGCCTATATGAGCCATCGCTTTTTCAGGCAATCAGAGCAAACAAGTCAAATCTTTGCGGCCTACGAAGCCGGCGCGACGGCGGTAATTCAAGGGATGAAACCAAGTTTGAGCCATACTTACGTGGCGTTGAAGAACAGCATCATGAAACGGCCCGTCTGGCGCTTCAGCGTTTGTTTCCGCGACTGGAGGAGATGGGCTACAGCGACGGCTTCCATTCTCAATGGGATGCCGAAAGGCGTGTTTGTGTCGAGGCACACTTCGATACCTATTTCCGACTGTCTCTCAGCGACGAAACGCTCTCAATAGGCTCAATTAATGAGCTCATAGATCGGGCAGACGATAAAGAATTCATTCAAACGACGTTTCGCGAAGCCGCGAGCGCAAGGCGTCGGTCAGGAACCTCGATGGTGCCTGTACTACTTGATGAACTAAATACCCACGCTCCCAGGGTTCAGCCTGACAAGATCGGCCCTCTAATGAGTGCGCTGTTCGAAATACATGATGAAATCGATCTTGAGACCGATCAGGAACGGGGCATGATGGCGATTGCGAACACGACATATCGATATCATTGGCTAATCAGACGGCTGACAAATGATCGCTTCACGATTGATGAGAGGACGGACCTCTATTTGGCCTCCATTGAAGAGGCCTCTCTTGGCTGGCTGGTCAACTTTGTCTCATCGGTGCAAAGTGACTACCGTGATCGTGATGATGGGCCCAGACGGGCAGAAGACTGTCTCACACGAGAAGATGCCGTGGGCACATTTGTCGGGCAAGCACTGACAGCTATTCGAGCAGCTGCGGCATCAAGATCTCTGCTGCAGCATCAGGATATCACTTACATCCTTTATCGCTGGCGAGACTTCCTGAATGGCGACCCAGCTGAAGTGCGATCCTGGACAGACCCCTTGCTCGACGACGATGATGCTCTCGTTATTTTCGCAAGAGAGTTCACCGGTGAATCCTGGTCCCAAGGTATGGGTTTAGTCGGCCTTGGTGATCGTGTTGCACAACGTCATGTTCGAGCACAAATCGATGAGGATACCGACATTCTTGATGTCCAACGCTTCCGCACTGAACTGGAAAGACTCCAGGCAAGTGGGCGACTGGATGAAACAGCACAGAAAACAGTCGATGACTTTCTTGAGGCATGGGACAATCGGCGCGATGGGCGCGACGATTAATCAATTTTTTTCTAACTGCGCTTGGCCAAGCGCCAGGAAACATAGCCAGGGAACGCCGCCTCGCATTCCTTCACGAGATTGGCAGCCACATCGCGCATTTTCTGAAGCGTAGGTAGCACCAGTTGGCCAGCACAAGGTTGATCGCTATCGAATTTTATTGAGAAGTCAGCCTTTAGCGACTTTGTCAGCTTGAACTCAGCCGCGTTCGCGATACCCGGACAGGGAATCTCAATGATGAAGTTCTTGCCATCTGCCACTGACCGGACATCATTCCCAGTAATAGTCCTACGCACGCCGCTAAACTCAACGTCCATGCTACGGATGTGCATTTCGGCAATCGCTGGCAAAAGCAATTTGTGCTTATCCCGCACATCGAGCTCATGCAATTCTCTGAGTAGGTTCCCACCTCCCGTCCAGGGCTTAAGAGCGTCTATAATCCGCAATGCTTCATCGGGAGCTCCCATCAATTTGCGATCGCGCTCACCTTCATACGCAACTCGATCACTCCCTGTCGGAAAATACGCCTTTCCGGAATTCCCCTGCCCGATAGGAGGCGCAGTCACGGCGACAGCCACATGATCCAGTGTGCTACGAAGATTGTGAACACAATCTCCTAAAGCTGCAGACATCTGCAGAGGCATTTTGTCAGGCAAGAATGTGAGAGTTACTGCTTCTCCCGACAGCCCAACCAGAAACTGCTTCCCCATTGAATTCGGAAGCACGCGGATCGCAATTTCCAGTTCTTCCAACAAATGATCGGCGCGCATTACTTTCAATAGTGCGCCGCGAAACGGAGTCCCGTTATCCAGAAACAACCTTTGGTAAAATGTAGGCCAAGTTTCTTTGCCCATGTGCTCTTCCGACCTTTCACGATACGCAAAGCAAGTGGCGCACCAAGAGGAGCCGATTTTCTATTGGGCGCCTGTTTTTCCATAACATCTTATCTTTACCCAAGTCCGAACGCGCGACGGGGCATAATTCATAGTGACTGCAAGCACGATCAAACCGAGCATCGCTGTCTTGCATGGCCGACAAAGAGTTACGATGACAGATTGCCTAAGCACCTTGCTGCATCTATCCGAATCGCATCATCTGAAAGGTTCGTTCAGGAGCCAGAAGATGGTCAAACGCATTTCATCATCCCAATTCAGAAGCAAGATGCGCCAACATCAGAACAAAGTGCGCCAGGCGGCGAATAAGCTGAAGCAGGATTTGCGGAGACTTGAAAGTGAAGCGCGCAGGAATGATCAGCAGCGCAGACAAGCAGTGAACAAACTTAACTCGGAGATCCGCGCATACAACAATCGTGTGCGCGCAAACCGCCAACGTCTCAATGCTGCAGTCACGCGGATCAATTCGCAAACTAAGATCCGGTATACAGTAACACGACACTCTGCGGTGTCGTTGAAAACAGCGTATGACCACCTTGAGAACGTTGCGGAAGCAAAAAGCCTTGGCGATCAGTACAATGAAATTCTCGACTACTCCGAACGCGAGACTGCCAACAGCCTTGATGTTTACAACGCCTTGGAAGCTGATGAAAATCGGGACGTAGAAGCACACGAAGACGAAGCCGGGTTTATCCAAGGACTTGGACATTTTTCCGAAGATTTCTCTGCACGCTGGCAAGGTGCCGTGTTTTCTTTAAGTCCACAGAATCCGGATGCATCCCGACACTTTTGCACAAGCGTCCGTGAAATTTTCATCGGCATGATAGACATATGCGCACCAAGTGCGCGTGTCTTAAATGAAGTTCCAGATTGTCCGGTCCATGAAGGCAAAACGCCTACGCGCCGCGCGAAGATTGAATTCATGCTGTCAAAGAAAGGGCTGGCCGAACCGGCGCTCGGCGATTTCGTTGAAAAAGACATCGATGACATACTGAAACTGCTCACCGAATTAAACGGCGGTACACATGGAGACGCGGGAAAATTCACTCTTGGTCAGCTCTCCAAGTTGCGGAAAAGGGTTAGGGAAGGCCTTGAATTTCTGGTTATGCTTGGCAAGCCAGCAATGCAAAGCTGAAGCGAACTTCCCGAAGCGTATGATCCCTTTGCCTATCCTTAGGTTTTTAGCCGGGCAACCAATTGCTCTATGGCGCCGGGCTGGCTCTCACGCGTTCGGAAGTCTGCATATTTTTTTGGTTTCAAAAACAGCGGTATCTCGCAGTCTTCTATAAGGATCGGCAACACTTTCACTCGGTTGGCATCTATCTCCTGAGTTAGCGCGGCCTCAACCTCCTTCTTGACCCAAATCGATTCAACGGATCGTGGCGAAAGCACAACGCCGAGGAAATCCGAGTTTGCAATTCCTGCCTGGATTTTCTCGATCAGCGAGTCGCCCACCAAAATTTCAGCCTCATCAAGCCAGACTGTCGCTCCTCTCCTGATAAGATCCTTCGCAATCTGCCTAACAACGGGTTTGTCGGCGGACCCGTGGCACAAGAAAATACTTTGCAACATACTTGCGTCAACTTCCTCCAAAATCGTGACAAGTAAAGAACGAACAGCGCGCATACTGTCCAACAGCGGCCCAATTTCTTGCTCGTCAATCGGGTGAGCAACACCCGACAGTTCGAACTCATGTTTCAGGAGCTCCTGGGCAGCATCAGATTTTCCGAACTCGAATGAATCGTCGACCAGCAATGGGGAAACACGCCACTTTAGATGCTCAAGGCACGACTTGTAGTAGTGTTCATAATTATTGAATTGCACCGAAACCAATGGGCTCGGTTTCAATCTCATTTCAATATACTCAAGTCCCTTTTCTAGAATGGGTTCGATGAAATCGATCTCGGAAATTGTGGTTCGATAAAAAGTGGCGAGTTCGGAAAGGGATACGGGCAAGTTTGGGACAAGAGACATAGGTAACGGCCTATAAAGTGCTGTACTAGCCGGCAGAGCAATTAGCGCCGATCAAGCGGAGTCATACAGGTAGCACGGAGAATGCCGGGTTCAGTCAGCCCGATGAGAAATTCAACGAAACCGGTTTTCGTGGGCTTGAGTTCTACATCTTCTTCCGCACCGCATCCGCTCCACTCTGGAACCACCAAACCGCTTGGGCCAAATCACTCCCATCCCTTCTGACTTTCTCCCTGTTTTCTGACTTATATTTTTTCCAATAAATACTGATTCTTACCCCAGTTCGAAAGAAGGACTGGGATATGATCTACGGTTGCTGTGAAGTTGATCAAACGGCGCGTCGCCAAAGCACCATGTTGCGGACCGCCTTCTGCCCGGTCGTTCGCGAGGCGCTTGAAGCACATGATACAATTGAAATCATGGCCAATCCTGACGGTTCGGTCTGGATTGAGACTGCCGGCATCGGCCTGACGGTTTCCGACCATCGCCTTGAAGCCTCCGACCGGGAACGGGTCATCCGCCTGGTCGCCTCCGGGGCGAGAGAAGCCGCCAACCGCAACTCCCCCATCGTCTCCGCCGAACTTCCCGGCACAGGCGAGCGGTTTGAAGGCCTTCTCCCGCCCATTTCAGCAGCGCCTTGCTTTTCGATCCGCAAACCCGCCGCCACGCCCTTCACCCTCGAAGGCTATGTCGCGCAGCAGGGGCTCGCGCCGGCGCTTTGCGCTGCCCTGCGAGAGGCGATTGGCGCACATGCCAACATCCTGATCGCTGGCGGTACTTCCTCCGGCAAAACTACATTCGCGAACGCCCTGCTCGCAGAGCCGGCATTCGAAGCCGACCGCATCATCATTCTCGAAGACACAAGAGAGCTGCGCTGCGTCGCGCCTAATGTCGTTGAGCTGCGAACGCATCGAGACAGTGTTTCACTTCAACACCTCGTCCGCTCGACGCTCCGCCTTCGGCCCGACCGCATCATTGTCGGCGAAGTGCGCGGGGCCGAAGCGCTGGATCTCCTCAAGGCCTGGAACACCGGTCACCCCGGAGGAATCACGACGCTGCATGCGAACTCCGCGCGCGGCGCTCTCAAACGCCTCGAACAGCTCACACTTGAAGCGACAAGCCGCGCGCCGTTCGACCTGATCGCCGAAGCCATCGATGTCGTCATCTATATGAGCCGGTCCGGTGGCCAGCGGCGCGTCGAGGAAGCCCTCCGCGTCACCGGTTTCGATGGCGAGGCCTACGTCACTGAGCCCCTTACCTGCCCCCAGCTTTCCCTCATCGCGCAAGGAGACACGCAATGACACTCTACACCCATATCACGGCCGCGAACCGGACGGTTCAGGCCGCAGCAGTCATCGGCCTTGGCCTGCTGATCGCCGGCCCCGCACACGCAGCAGGCTCAGGCATGCCCTGGGAAGGACCGCTCGACCAGATCCTGCAATCGATCGAAGGCCCGGTTGCCCGCATCGTCGCCGTGATCATCATTACCCTGACAGGCCTGACGCTGGCTTTCGGAGAGACCAGCGGCGGCATGCGCAAACTGATCCAGATCGTGTTCGGCCTCTCTATCGCCTTCGCGGCCACCTCCTTCTTCCTCACCTTCTTCAGCTTCGGCGGCGGCGCACTGATCTGACATGACCGACGGCTATGAAATCCCTCTGCACCGGTCTCTGACTGAACCGATCCTGATGGCAGGCGCGCCACGCTCGGCCGCCATCGCCATCGGGACGCTCGCGGCGGCCCTCGCTCTTGGCCTTCGCCTCTGGATCCCCGGCCTGTTGCTCTGGCTGCTCGGCCATTCAGCGGCGGTGTTCATGGCCAGAAGCGATCCGGATTTCATGACCGTCGCCTCCCGCTCGACCCGCCACAAGGAACACATGCAATGCTGAACCTGAAAGAGTATTCTGAGACCCCGCGTCTGCTGGCGGACTATCTCCCCTGGGCCTGCCTCGTCGCGCCGGGTGTGGTCCTCAACAAGGATGGTAGCTTCCAGACGACATTCCGCTATCGCGGACCCGATCTCGAAAGCTCCACGGAAGAAGAACTCGTCTCCGTCATGGCGCGGGTCAATAATGTGCTGCGACGGTTCGGCTCGGGCTGGGCTCTGTTCTTCGAGGCTCAGCGAGACGAAGTCCATGACTATCCGGAGTGTGCGTTTCCAAACGCCGCCTCCTGGCTGGTGGATCAGGAGCGCGGCCTGCAGGCAGAAGAAGCTGGCGCCCGCTACGAGAGCTCCTACTATCTGACCCTGCTCTGGCTCCCACCGGCTGACACGACCGGCCGCGCAGAGAAGGCCCTCATCGAGCGCGCCGACAGTGAAGACGCAGAAAGCTGGCATCACCAGCTGGCAACGTTCGAGCAACATGCCGCACGTGTCTTTGATCTGTTGGCGACCTGTCTCGCGGAGATACACCGTCTCAGCGACGACGAGACGCTCACCTATCTCCACTCGACTATCTCAACCAAGCGCCATGCCGTGGTGACACCAGAGCTGCCCGTCTTCCTCGATGCCATCCTCGCCGACGAGTCCTTTGCAGGCGGTCTCGAACCCATGATCGGGGACGCGCACCTCCGGACGCTGACAATCCTGGGATTTCCGGCCTCCACCCTGCCCGGCATCTTGGACGAGCTGAACCGGCAGGGATTCTCGTATCGCTGGGCGACACGCTTCATCGCCATGGACAAGGCGGAAGCCGAGAAAGTCCTCGGCAAAAAACGCCGTCACTGGTTCGCGAAACGCAAATCCATCGGCGCGGTCCTGCGCGAGACCATGTTCAATGAACAGGCAGCTCTGCTGGACACGGACGCAGACAACAAGGCCGGCGATGCCGATGCTGCCCTGCAGGAGCTTGGCTCAGACCTTGTCTCCTATGGCTACGTCACCACCACCATCACCGTCGCCCATGAAGACCGGCGCACCGTCGATGAACATATCCGTATTGCTGAGCGCATCATCAATGGCCGCGGCTTCACCGCCATTCGCGAAACCCTCAATGCCGTCGAAGCCTGGCTCGGCTCGCTGCCCGGCCACGCTTACGCCAATGTCCGCCAGCCCATTCTCCACACGCTGAACCTTGCGCATATGGTGCCGCTATCGGCCGTTTGGGCCGGTGAGGCAGAAAACCACCATTTCGACGCGCCCGCCCTCATTCAGGCCCAGACCGATGGCACGACCCCCTTCCGGCTTAACCTGCATGTCGGCGATGTCGGCCACACGCTGGTCGTCGGCCCGACCGGCGCGGGAAAGTCGGTGTTGCTCTCCCTCCTGTCCCTGCAATGGAAGCGCTACGAAGACGCCCAGGTCTTCATCTTCGACAAGGGCCGCTCGGCCCGCGCAGCAACCCTCTCTATGAGCGGTGCGCATGTCGATCTTGGCGGCGCGGACGCCCCAAGCCTCCAGCCATTGAAGGACATCGATACGGATACCGGGGCGAGCTTCGCCGCCGACTGGCTGGCAGGACTGTGCAGCCATGAAGGCGTCCCTATGACACCTGACCTGAAAGCAAGGCTCTGGGAGGGAATTCAGGCACTCGCCTCCGCCCCCGAAACCGAACGTACCCTGACTGGTCTCAGTCTGATGCTGCAGGACGAAACGCTCAAATCCGCCCTGCATCCTTTCACCCTGGAAGGCCCGCATGGCCGCCTGCTGGATGGCGATCATGAAACCCTGACGCTCGCCGGTACGGTCTGCTTCGAAATGGAAGAGCTGATGCATGTGAAAGGCGCGGCGCTTCCTGTGCTGACCTATCTCTTCCACAGGCTCGAAGCCCGGTTTGACGGACGCCCGACCCTCCTTATTCTCGATGAAGCCTGGCTCTTCCTCGACGATCCGGTTTTCGCCGCGCGCATTCGCGAATGGCTCAAAACCCTCCGCAAGAAGAATGTCGCCGTCGTGTTCGCAACGCAGTCTCTGGCCGACATTGCAAACAGCTCTATCGCACCCGCCCTCATCGAATCCTGCCCGACACGGATCTTCCTTCCGAATGAACGCGCGCAGGAACCCCAATCGAAGGAAACCTATGAGCGGTTTGGCCTCAATGCCCGCCAGATCGAACTGATCAGCCAGGCTACCCCGAAACGCGACTATTACTACCAGTCCCCGCTTGGCTGCCGTGTGTTCGAACTGGGGCTCGGTCCCATCGCGCTCGCCCTATGCGGATCTTCCAGCCCGGTCGACCAAGAGCGGATCAACCGGACGCTCGCAGAAGCCGAACCAGAAGACTTCGCCGAAACCTTCCTGCACGCCAAGGGTCTCGCCTGGGCTGCGGACCTGCTCGCCCGCTGGCCGGGGCACGCGCCGGAAGCCGAGCCGACATTCTCGCCCCCCGCATTCCCGCTCAATGACATGATCGCTGCCGAATAGGACTCCCACATGAAACGCGCCCTCTCCGGCCTTGCCGGCCTCCTGATCCCGCTCGCCGCCGTGCCATTGGCAGTGGTCATCGCCCCGCCTGCGCAGGCCCAACTCGCGGTCTATGATCCCGCAAACCATGTGCAGAACGTGCTGCAGGCCGTGCGCGCCCTGCAGCAAATCGATCAGCAGATCGAACAGCTTACCCATGAGATCGAGATGCTGGAGAACATGGCCCGCAATCTCGAAACTCTGCCCGTCAATGTCGTTGAAGCCATCATTCTCGATCGCATCAGGCGGATCGAGGAGCTGATGCGGGAGGCTGAAGGCATCGGCTATGGCGTCGAAGAAGTCGAACGGGAATATGAAGAGGCCTATCCCGAAACCTATGGCGAGGACCCGCCGCGGCAGGCAGTCCTGGTCGAAGACGCAAGGCAACGCTGGCGGCAATCACGGTCTGCCTATCGCGATACGCTGGTCACCGTCTCGGCAGCTCTCGAAGACAATGAAACCGATGCCGAGGCGATCGCAGGCCTGATCGAGACCAGCCAGAACGCCGTTGGCAATCTGCAGGCCGTCCAGGCCGGCAACCAGATCGAAGCCATCCAGACCGAGCAGCTCATCCAGATGGAGAGCATGATGGCGGCCTATTACCGGGCCGAAGCGCTCGAACGCGCACGTGAGCTGGCCGAAGCTGAACGCGGCCGCGCCCGCACAAAATCCTTCCTGGAGAACTAGGCAAGCCGATGGACGTGATCGACACCTTCCTTGCGACCTTCATCGCCTATATCGACAGCGGCTTCGGCCTGCTGGCAGGCGATGTCGCCTATCTGTCGACCACGCTCATCGCCATCGACATCACGCTGGCCGGTCTCTTCTGGGCGCTGGCGCAGAACACGGACGTCATCGCCGGGCTTCTGAAGAAGGTCCTCTATGTCGGCGTCTTCGCCTTCATCATTGGCAATTTCTCTGTCCTTGCGAACATCATCTTTGAGAGTTTCGCCGAACTGGGCGTCACCGCCGGCGGTGGCACCATGACCGCGGACGACCTTCTCCGGCCCGGCTTCATCGCGGGGGTCGGCTTCGAGGCCGCAAAGCCGCTGCTGGAAGAGATCGGCGATATGCTGGGCCCGATCTCCTTCTTCCACAACTTCATCATGATCGCCGTCATGCTGGTTGCATGGGCGGTCATCATGGTCGCCTTCTTCGTCCTGGCCGTGCAGCTCTTCATCACCATTCTGGAGTTCAAGCTGACAACACTGGCAGGGTTCGTGCTCGTCCCCTTCGCGCTCTGGAACAAGACCAGCTTCCTTGCCGAGCGCGTGCTCGGCAATGTCATCACCTCCGGCGTGAAGCTTATGGTGCTGGCCGTCATCATCGGTATCGGGTCCACACTCTTTGCCTCCGTGACGGATGCATTCCGCACCGGCGCTGATGTCACCCTCGCCCAGGTCATGGGCACAGTGCTCGCCTCCATCGTCTTCTTCTGGATGGGGATCTTCGCTCCGGGTGTCGCCAGCGGGCTTATTACCGGCGCCCCGCAGCTCGGCGCAGGCTCTGCCGCAGGCGCAGCAATGGGCGTTGCCGCTGGCACCTTTGTTGCCGGCATGGGCGGACGCGCAGCCGTCGGTGGTGTGTCGTCGGCGGTCAAGGCCGGCGCCTCCATGACGGGCGCGGCGCGAACCTCCTACACACTTGGCTCTGTTGCGTCGGGCAAATCAGGCCCCGGCGGTGTAGCCGCCGGGCTCGCCGGCATCGCCCGCGCAGGCGGGGATGCCATCCGGCGGACCGCCAGCCGTCCGGCCCGTTCACTCCAAGACGCCTACCGGCGTGGCAGCCAGGGCGCATGGACCGCGACCGGCGGTTCCACCAGCAACAACACTGTCGGCGGCAGCAACAACACATCTTCAACAGGCGAGCCCGGCTGGGCGCGGCGGATGCAGACACAGCAGCGGATGAGCCATGCCGGCCAGGCCGCCGCGCATTCGCTACGCGATGGCGACCGTGGCTCGTCCGGCGCAGCTCCCAGCCTCCAGGACAAGGACAACTAGATCATGCGGTTCAGACGATCGGCAACACATTACGGACAAAGCCCCTTCCCCGAGACCCCTTACCAGAAGGCAGGGCAGATCTGGGACGAGCGTATCGGGTCCGCCCGTATCCAGGCAAAGAACTGGCGGCTAATGGCAATTGGCTGTCTCTCGCTTTGCTTCATCACTTCCGGCGCGCTTGTCTGGCGGAGCCTGCAGTCGACGGTGACACCCTATGTCGTCGAAGTCGATGAGACAGGCGCCGCCCGCGCGGTCGCCCCAGCCGCCGAGCGCTATGTCGCAAGCGATGCGCAGATCGCCCATCATCTGGCGAACTTCATCGCTCATGTGCGCGGGCTCAGCGTCGATCCCGTCGTAGTCTGGGAGAACTGGCTGAAGGCATATGACTTCGTCACGGCGTCCGCCTCGACCACACTCAATGAGTACGCCCAGGCGAACGATCCCTTTGCCGATATCGGCCGCAAGTCCCGCACCGTAGATGTCGTCAGCGTGGTGCGGGTCTCGGATGACAGCTTCCAGGCCCGCTGGATCGAGAAGACCTATGAGAATGGCGCGCTGATGAAAGCGCAGCGGTTCACCGGGCTCTTCTCCATCGTGACGCAATCTCCAAAGGATGCGGCAACGCTCCGCGCCAATCCCCTCGGCCTCTACATCAACAGCCTCAACTGGGGCGAAGACCTCGTTACAGGAGACTAGACATGATCCGCTTGCTACTGGCCGGTACGGCCCTCGCCCTGACAACCGCCTGCGCGACGACCGAACTCGAACCGATCGACGCCACAGCTTTTGTCGAAGCCCACCCGCTTGAAGAAGAGGTCGACCTGCCGGTCGAGATTGTCGAAACGGCCGTCCCGCTTCCACTTCCCGGACAGATGATGCCTGTCAGTGAGGGCGAAACGCGGCGCACCTATACGCGGACGATCACCCGCACATCCGGCTCTCCTGCGGAAGCCATCGAAGAGGGCCGTGAACATGCGCTCGTCGAGCCTTCCATCGACGGCTATGTGAACGCCATTCAGGTCTATCCTTATACGGAAGGGGCACTCTACCGGCTCTATGCCAGCCCCGGGCAGGTCTCCGACATCGCCCTGCAGCCTGGCGAAATGCTCGTCTCGGTCTCAGCTGGCGACACGGTGCGCTGGGTCGTTGGCGATACCGTTTCCGGCTCCGGACCGATCGCCCGCGCCCATGTACTGGTCAAACCGATCAGCGCGGGCATCCACACCAATCTGATGATCGCCACTGACCGGCGGACTTATCATTTGGAACTGGAAAGCATGGACGGCGGCTATATGGCGGCCCTGTCCTGGCGCTACCCGGCCGATGAGCTTGCAGGTCTCACAGCCAGGAACGACCGGGCCATCGCACGCGAAGCCGGCTCCATCGAACAGGGCCTGAAGCTTGAAGGCCTGAACTTCGACTACCGGATGACCGGAGACACTCCGGATTGGAAACCCGTCCGCGTGTTCGATGACGGACGGCAGGTCTATATCCAGATGCCTGCCAATATCGCCACGACGGACATGCCGCCGCTGTTTGTGCTCGGCGAGGATGGCGATGCCGAACTCGTCAACTATCGTGTCCGCGGCAATTACTACATTGTCGACAGGCTGTTCCGCGCCGCCGAACTGCGCCTCGGAGAGAAGAACCAGACAGTGGTACGCATCGCCCGCGTGACACGCCGGACCGGGCTCGCCGCCCTCTTCGGAGGCTGAGCATGAGTGAGCCCATTCCCTTTGACGAACACGCCGAACGGCTGAAGATCCGGTCTTCCCCGAAACCCGTCACGCGGATCAACCGGAAGGTGCTCATGGTCGGTGCGGGACTCGGTGTGCTCGGCCTGTTCGCCGCCGCCAGCATCGCCCTGAAACCACCGACCGCTGCCGGCCCGCCCGGACAGGAACTCTACAACACGACCAATACGCGAAAGCCTGAAGGTCTTTCCACCCTGCCGGCAAGCTATGACGCGATGCCCAAACTCGGCCCACCGCTGTCGGGAGATCTCGGTTCGACCATGCTGGCGGCCGAACGCGAACTCGGCATCGAACCGGAATATGTCACAAGGTTCGAGGATGATTTCCGCCCCAATCCTGCAGATGAAGCTGCACGGGCCCGGCGCATGCGGGACGCCGCGATGGCTGAGGAGGCCGCCCGTGCGCCAGTCTTCTTCCGCCTGCAATCAGAAACCGAAGACACAGCCCTTGCGCAACGTGGAGACACGCGCTCACGTTCCGGTACGGACCTCACCTCCGAACTGCTGGCCCTCGCCGCGATGCCGCAAGGCACACCGTCAGCCTTCGGCGCTGCCGACCCCAATCTCCAGGACCGCAAGCTCGCCTTCACCAGTGAAACCGCATCAACGAACGTCTACAATGAGTATGGCGTCCAGGATGCCGTCTCCCCCTATCAGGTCATGGCCGGCACGCTGATCCCGGCCTCTCTTGTTACTGGCATCAACTCCGACCTGCCCGGCACCATCGTCGCGCAGGTAACCCAACCGGTCTACGATACGGTGACCGGCCAGTATCTCCTGATCCCGCAAGGCTCGCGCCTGATCGGACGCTACCAGTCTGAAGTCTCGTTCGGGCAGGACCGGGCGCTTGTGACCTGGGACCGGATCATATTCCCGGACGGGTCCTCGATTGTGATCTCGGCGCCGGGAGCCGATACGCAAGGCTATGCCGGTCTGTCGGACCACACCGATCATCATTGGGACCGGGTGTTCGCTGCCGCAGGCCTTGCGACCATTCTGGGGATTGGTGCGGAACTCGGATCCGACGGTGACGGCGATATCGAGCGCGCCATCCGCCGCGGCACGACTGACACGATCAACGAGGCCGGCCAGCGTGTGATCGACAAACAGCTCGGTATTCAGCCGACCATTCGTGTCCGGCCAGGCTGGCCGGTGCGCGTCGTCGTCACGCGCGATCTCATCCTCCGAGCCCATCCGCAAGGAGCACAGCGATGACGCTTCGTCTCGACAAGCTCCCAGACCGCACACCCGTCCGCATGACCGTCTCATTCGATCCGGATCTCGCTGCGGCGCTCACCGACTATGCGACGCTCTACCAGCAGACCTATGGCGAGGAGGAAAAACCCGAAACGTTGATCCCCGCCATGCTTGAGATGTTCCTTGGGTCCGATCCCGGGTTCAAACGGGCCCGTAAAGCCCTCCACGCCAATGCCAGCACGAAAGGATAACCCAGACATGGCACAGATTGGATCATTCACACTGAAAGATGGGAAATATACCGGAACCATCCGGACCATGACGATCAATGTCAAAGCTCAGCTCGTTCCGAACAAGACCAAGGCCAATGAGGAAGCGCCGGACTACCGCCTCTATGCCGGCGGAGCGGAGCTCGGTGCGGCCTGGCAGCAGGAAAGCAAGGATGGCGAAACGCCGTATCTGGCCGTCAAATTGGATGACCCGAGTTTTGCGGCGCCGATGCGGGCGGCGTTCTTCGAGAACGAAGAAGATGGCACCGGCGTCATGGTGTGGAACCGGGCGAAGTAGCTCCTAGCCGACATCATGCCGCTCTCTTCCTCATATTCTGATCAAGATATCGAGCGGGCCATGGGCACCGTCGCATGGATCATCGATCTGTATGGCGATGCCTATTGGCCGATCTTCGAGCGCCTGGAGAAAGAGCTGGAAATACGACGAGAGCGGCAAAAAAAGCTGGAGATGCATGCGCCGCTAAACAGGAAGAGACCGGCTCGTCCTGAGCGGCATCCACCATCACCACCGAGGAAAGGCCATAACCCATTGCATTTATAGGTATTATTAATTTTCACCGGTCCTCCGCCCCGATCTGGCTGCCTGCCGACCGACCGCATTTCGACTGTGTCGGACTTGCAATTCCAGCCGTAATGCATTAAGTTTTCCCTCACGAGGAAAGACTTATGACTGCTGCATCTGATTTAACGGTTAAGGAAACGGCGCAATTGGCCGGCGTGACGGCCAGTGTGGTCGAAAAGGCGCTTGAGACCAAGGTTCTCAAAGCCAAGGAAAAAAAGGCAAGACGACGGGGTGGAGCAACGCGTTTTCTCCCGGTCAATGCAGTGATCTATCTCGCCGCCATCAAGGCGGCAAAGCTGACGGATTTGCCGGTGAAGTATAAGAAAGCGCTTTGGGCTCAATTGAAGGCGCTCGAAGTCGGTACATTGAAGCCCGTGGAGTTTGCTCCAATGGCTATTTTGAAGGTGGATGAACTTGTGAGCGAACCATATGCGAAAGCGCTGCGATACGTGAACGCTCGGGACACACATATCGTCTCCAACCCGGAGATTCTGGGTGGAACGCCGGTGATCACGAACACACGGATCACTGTCTATTCCGTATTGGCGCGGCTTGAAGATGGCGAAAGCCTTGATGAGATTGCAGGCGACTATCCCGGCGTTCCGAGAGAGGCTTTCGAAGCCGCCGCCATCTACGCCAAGGCCAACCCGCTAATGGGTCGGCCAAGACGGCCTTGGCATGCGGCCGCATAATCGAAGGCGACGGGCGGGGTGGAACTCTTCATTGACGAGTGCCTGTCGCCTTCACTGGCGGCAGAGTTGAATGCGACAGGATTTCATGTCGCACAACATCCGAGAGACTTCGGAGGGCTTGGCGACCCTGACCATGTTGTGCTTCGAAGGTGCGTCGACAATAATCTGGTCATTGTCACCCAGAACGCTCGGGATTTCAGAGCGCTTGTTGCGACCGAGGAGATTCATCCCGGCCTCATTATCCTTCCTGTGGCAGGTAAAGCCCGCTCGAAGGAACTGGTCGAGCAAGCGATCGCTTTTCTGCACACGCTTGGTGATCCGATGATGGAGATGATCAATTCAGTACTTGAGATCGCATCGAACGGATCGATGAGGCTGTATGATCTGCCTGTGGACGACTAACTCGCCGGCGCCGAGGGACTGTGATCTGACGCAGGCCCGCGCCACAAATTTGCAGCTGCTGCTGGATGCGGCACTCCACTGGCCAGATCGGGATGCCGTGGATCATCAGGACTTCCGCCGTACTCACCGATGATGGCGTCCATCCGCGCCAATAGCTCTCGCCAGAAATCACCGTCACTAGCGCGTGACAATTGAAAGATCCGCTGACGGAGCGCGGCCAGAGGCTTCTGACTAAGCTCATAGCCCGACTGTCCGATCGGTTCGCGCAGCACACATTGATCCGGGAGCATCCTGGCGACGAGATGCTTCCAAGCATCCTCGTCTGACTTCGCTGCACGTTCCATGGCGATCTCGAAAAGTACAGGAGAGTCCAGCCCATCAACAATATTGGATAGTCGGGCAAGGCGCGCCTCGCCATCGGACCGGGTCAGCAGATCTTCGACAAGCGCCACGAACCGGTCAGGCTTCTTGGCGAGATATTCCGAAAGCGCATTGGGCCCGTGCCCAAAAAAATGGTGATGCCGGCCATGCCGACCGTCCATCGCGTCGTCGAGAAGGGTTTCAAGCGCGCGATCAGAGCCGATGCGAAAAAGGGCGTTCACGCGTTCATAGGCGCCCTCTTCTTCCGAACCGAGCGCTATAAGAGCTTCGACCGTATCAATCTCGACGTCATCGTCATCTACAATAACGCCGCCGATATAATCGCGTACGCGCCAACGTTTGACGGACTCGGGGTATTTTTCGATCCGGCGCACGAGTTCCATCGGATCTTCGCAGCGGCTCAGCATCTCAAGCCACGGCCGCAAAATGTAGAAGTCGTTGTCTGATCGTGAATTTTGAGAGAAATACTTCTCTTCAGCGACGTCGAGGCCCCGGGTGATCGACGCGGCCTTTAGTGGATGCCCGGTGTGAGATAGCGCCTCCAGCAATTCGGAGGCTTTTCCAGGTTCAGGATTGCGTTCGATAATGTCCCAGATTTCCCGAATCCTCGGGCCGCAATCCATCCAGACTGCAGACGTCGCCAGCTGACGAATGCGGGACCATCCCCCTTCGGATTGCGCATCGATCTCGGCAACCCGGTCGAGGAGCCTTGCCGCTACGGGGTGACATTCCCGCGTTTCCGGGCGTTCGGTCCAAGCGCTCCGCCGTCGCCTGAGAAGGTCGTTGCTTGGGCCCCCAATTACTCCGTCCTTGTCGACAATGTCCGCTGTTCTGAACGGCGCGTAGGGACGAAGTGCGATGGCTGCGGAGATTTCAAAGCGCTCATCACCAAGATAGCCCAACAGCATGTTGCACGTTTCCGACGACTGAAGCTCATAGAAGGCCTGCCTCATGAGGTTGTCGTAAAACATTCGTGCGGTACTTTGGCTTCTTCGCGCCGGCGGAAGTCGGAGGAACTCCGCCTGCTCGGCTTCATGTTGATCAAGCTCGGCATCGAGAAGCTCTTTCAACAAAGACAGATCCTGCAGTCTGCCAATTCTAGCAACCGCCCGAGCACCGTCTGCGAGCCATTCCCGGGACCGGTTCGGGTCGTCCAACACGGCGCGGCACCATCGGCGCGCTTGAAGACCAAGTGCAAGCTGCTGAAGACCTGTGGGCTTAAGACCGCCTTGCTCCGGATACGCATCACCCTTCCACCACAAGACAAAATCGAACAGGATCGCTGCCTCGCCCCCTGACCAGGCGCTGGTATTGATAAGTATGCGGATGAGCGTGTCGTGATCAGCCCGTGCGAGATAGTCTCGTATCCGCACAATCTCCCGCCACAAAGGCGCAGCTTCTTGCCGGGACAGTCCCTGCGTCTGACTTTGCAGATCGAGGGCGCGCCTGATCAGCTGCCGCAAGCTTCCCGCCTTCAGCAGTCGGGTCAGCCCCGCTGTATTGTGGACATCCTCTTCTTGTTCGCCGAGAAGGCGCAGAAGCCGCTGCTCGTCACGCTCTGACAAGTCCCGGACATAGTCTTCGGGCCGGCAGATGCGGTTGCCGTCGAAGTACCGGCGCAACATTACATCCGAAAGGAGGTCGGGCGCGATTTCCCTGAACCGGGACGCGAACCAGTGCCGATTTTCCTTGTCCTTTTCATCTAGATCGAGGCCGGCCTTGATATCCTCCTGAGTGAGAGGCTCTCCGGTCATCGCACACCAGGTCAGTTTTGCTCTTAGGGCATGCGATGGGTCACCCCCGCTCATTTGCCGGATGAGAACCGGCTCGTAGATATCCCGGGCTTTTTCGGCAGCCAAAGCGCTGACCCGGGAGTCGAGCGCCCAACGACTCCAATGATCGTCGGAGAATTTTTCGAAGAGCTCGCGGGCCAACTCACTTCGGCGGCGATAATGGAGTTCGTCCAGAACGAAGCCAAGGGCATCCGATTTCGGCTCGCCGAGCGCAAGCTCAAGGCCACTTCTGAGGCCCACCTCGCCTCCCATATAGCAAAGATCGTGGATAACACTTCTACGGGTGTCTTCCGGAAGCGTCCTAAACCGGTCCCTCCAGCCAGTTCCGAGGATCGCCGGATTGAAGGGACGCCTGCCCGTTAGGCCGCCGCGCCGGCGGTGATCGTCATTCTGTTCCAGATCCTTCCAGACCCGTTCCGAGAAATCCGCCCGTCCTGTGCTGATCATGAAGTCAAATACGGCTTCGGGATCGGTTTCCTTGGCCCATTCGTCGACAAAGGATGTGATCGCGCCAGAAATGCTCTGCCAGGCTTCATTTCCCAGCACGCTAATCAGTTTGCCGGCGAAGGCGACATCGATGCCGCACATTTCTAGAAGGAACCGCCGCAATCCAAGCGACGCCGGGCCGTCCTGAGACATTTGTTCGATAGCAATTTCAAGTGCGCCCTCCCATGAGCGCTGGTTTCCGAGCATGCCGATTGCCTTGCACGGCGTTTCGCCGTCAGCAGCACAGGCCTCGATTTCGGAGGCGACACGGGATGACGCGAACCAGTCTCTGAGCATCTGATGGTCGAAGGCGAGCGATCTAGCACCACTGTCTTCGTCGACATGAACAAAGGACTGGAGGCTTATCTCCTCCAGGATCGCTTGAGCGTCTATCCCGGACGCCGCTGCGCCAGATTGCAGCCTGAACGCCTCGATGATTTCGTTAACCCGTGACCACGACAGATCAAGGCGGTCTGATTCGACCATTTCGTGTGCGAGTGTTTCCAGCAGTCCGCGCAGAACCTCCACGCGTTCTGCTGGCGCGCCAGTGCGCTGCAACATCCTCGCAAACTCTTCATCAACGAAGGCTCCAATAAGGGCTGCCGCCGTTTGTGGAATGTCCCTGTCGGAATCACTCCACGGCAGGCGGGCGAATATGCTGAGAAAGAAGGGCGTTCCGAGCACGCGCCGCAGCGCCGGTCTCTGCTGAGCATACCGTAGCGCCGTAACGCCTGACTCACCCGCAACCTCTCGAACAAAATGCTCCCGGTCAGCGTAGGACAGGCGATCGAGATCGAATTGCGCCTTTGGCGGAACGGGGAGCGGGAACCAGGACGGGCGCGTCGCAAAGCAAAGCGGCGCATGTTCATAATCCTGATGAAAGTGGCTGATCGCATCCCGGACTGTCTTACGATCAGCAGGCGGCAGCTCATTCCATCCATCGAACAGGATGACCAAGTCACCTGCCCGCGCCAGCGCAGCGAGATCAGCCTGTGTTACCTTGTGTTCCATGAACGCATCGCGTTTTGCGATTGCCTCGAATACGTCCGATTTGAGCGCGACTTCTGCCATCGGCAATACGATCACAGCCGTGTTCTCAGAAGCGGTCTCAATTGCGTTTGCCAAAAGGAACAGTGTTGTCGACTTGCCGGCGCCGCCGAGATCAACAATGGAGGCAACCCATTGTGGCGCAAAGAGTGCAGCAACGTCCGGCATCAGAAGTGTCTCGGCGCCGTCTTCGCGAACACGTTCGAGCCGCCGCGGGATAATAGGGCCGGATTGGTGAACGCGATCCAGCCGTTTGGCGCGATCCTGGCGTGACGCTAGACGAATGCGATCCAGCACAGCGGACAGGCGTCTGTCGGGCACCAACTCGCCAACAAGCAAATCCAGTTTCGCTTCCTGGAGGTAAATGGCGAGCGCCTGCCTATGTTGCGACAGTGGCGGTTTGCTCCAAAGCTCGTCGTCGAGAATACCCGCCAGGCGAGCCGCCAAGGACTCGGATAAGCCTGTATCTTGCGCTATCCGGGCGGACAGCGCCTCTCTCAATGGCTGCATCCCGGTCCCAGCGGTCTGCCGATGAAGCGTTTCCAGCGCGACCGTGAACACAAGCGGTTGATGCTGCTGGATCGTCTCGCTGACGATCTTCCAGTCCGTGGCCGCGAGCTCGGATTTCAGCCGAGCTTCAGAACGCTCAAGCGCCGAGGTGATCGCGCGATTGAGTTCAATTTCGGAAAGGACATTCTTGAGCGGCGCAGACAAAGCGTCCAGGAGTTTGCCTACCGTCCATCCAAGCGCCGCTGATCCGACTGCTCCAGTCACTGTCATCGGATGGCGCCCCCGGATGCACATGCTGGTGTCGATCCATAGTGCTGGCCATCGGACCGTTGACGCTTGTCTGGATCGAGAAAGGCTGAGCGCAATATTGTCATTCCCCGTATTTCAGTCCTTCCGGGACCGGATGCGCGATCTTCATCAGCTCATCGCGGCGATACTCCATGGATCCCCCATCGCCATAGGCCGGGCGATCAGTCTTGTGCCCCATCAGCGTGCAGCGCAGGCCATAATCGAGCCCTGCTTCCAGCATGCGTTTCTCAAAAGCGTGACGGAATGAATAGATGACATGATCGGTTGATGGAAAGAGCTCCCTCTGACGGAACGCTTTCATGAGGTTGGCGGACACAAGTTCGCCGCGGTCACGATAATGCGGGAAGCCTTCCGGCGCGGCCCGCATGGCTTCGAGGGCTACGCCGACCAGCGGGATATCGCGGATCGAGGTTTCGGTCTTGATCTCCCGGTCCTGACGCGGGCGGATGCGGATGAACGGGATATTGGCGTCGAGCCGGATATCTTCCGGCATGAGGTTGCAGATCTCGCTGGTACGGCAGCCAGTCTCGATCAGGACATAGATGATACAGCGGAGTTCCCAGCGCAGCTCGTCGAAGACGCCCGGCTTCAGGATGCGTGTTCGCACCCACTCATTTTCAAACGGCGGGACATCGACACGGGACTCGCCCTTGAAGAACATCTTCCGGAAGGGGTTGAGCCGGGTCTCATCGCCCTTGTGCGCGAAGTAGGCTTCATAGAGCGTGCGCATATTGCCGATATGGCGGTTGGCGGTATTGGGCTTGGCCGGTTTCTCACCCTCCTCGCGCGGGATCATCCGCTCCATCCACCAGGTCCGGTAGGCGAGCGCATCCTCGCGGCTGATCTCGCTCATTGCCAGATCGCCGATCACGTCGATGAAGTATTTGATCGAGGTCCGCTTGGTCTTCTCCCAGGAGTATTTCTGCTTGGGCGATTTGTTGTACTGCTCATCGAAGGCGATTTCATCGAGGTAGAGCTGGAAGGCTTCCGACACTTTCGTGAGGTCGACGATCTCTTCCTGAACCGGCTCGGGTACGGCGCCGAGAAGAGCTTCGGCATCCTGCGCGTTTGGCGGCTGGCCTGCAGAGGTCCCGCGCTCAAGCAGGCGGATCCGTTCCATTAGCCCATTAAAATCGCCTGAGTCTCTCAGCGTCTCAGCGGGCAGATAGGTAAAACCGCGGGCCATGGCCCTGGCGCTTGCCGCCTCATAGCGCTTCTCGCTGGCCTTGCGGGTGGCCTCAGATGCGCCCTCCCCTTCGACATCCGCCAGGAAGAGGGACATCCAGTAAGCGTCGTCTGCCTCGACAAGCGCGTCCCGGCGCATGCGCGCGATCTTGCGATTTTCCGTATCCAGACTGACGCGCACAAAGGTGCGGGCGTCGAGCGTTTTGAACTTGCCGGGAACCCGGCGGTGATAGTGCCAGCGCTCGCCGCGTTTGAGCAGGAACTGGTCGGGATGTCTGAGAACCGTCATGCATGATTTGTATCACGATTTGGTTCCAATTTGTATCACATTTTGAGCCCAACTCGGGACTCTTGTGGCCGAAAATGAAAAACGCCGGAGAATATCTCCAGCGTTTTCAACAATCTAGGCGATTGGCCATTTTTGGAAAATGGCGCGAGTGACGGGACTTGAACCCGCGACCTCCGGCGTGACAGGCCGGCACTCTAACCGACTGAGCTACACCCGCGTATTTCCTGCTGCCGCTAAGCAGC
>TARA_R110000803_G_scaffold48532_5_pt1 | contig 25946 bp, 40 predicted proteins | sample TARA_R110000803 | Tara Oceans TARA_R110000803 (sample SAMEA4397772) | marine metagenome | biome: Polar Biome; feature: [SRF] surface water layer (ENVO:00010504); material: water (ENVO:00002006), including particulate matter (ENVO:01000060) such as... | depth 5 m | reverse complement strand
AAAACCCGGTAATGCTATCCTAACGTCATCAATAAACTCAGCAGTACTAAAGACCCATCCTACTACCACAACATCACCACTAATGTTAACTGTAGCTTTATCAATGTGGCATCTTACATCTGGTATGTATGAGGCGTGAAATGTACACCCATGCTTTTCGATGTGCATTTTATCGATATCTTCAATAGTTACTTTTTTACTCATTATTTAATTTTATTAACTAATTCTCTGGCTTGTATGATATTATCTTCGATAGAGCAATAAGTCCATGAACCATATCTTCCTATAGAATATACTCCTTTTTTATTAAAATCCCTACAAAATGCTTTGTAAATATTCTCACTCTCTGTTGTTATATGAACATACGCAGGATCCATGGTGATGAACTGGTGATCCACCAACTTGTGGTCGGTTAGTATTCCACTATCCTTAAGGTCTTTTAGTATTTGATCTAATAGCACACCTTTCTCTAATACATCACTACTCTGTGCTCCAACCTCTACATATAAACTCATCCTATCTGTACCTAGAATGTTATTGTAAAAACCTATACGATAAAACACTTCATTGCCAGGAAAGTACCTCCAATGAGTTTTTATATCTGTACCTTTGTCAAAACCTAAGTTAAATACTGCTACTTTATTTGATGATAATCCTAAAGTAGAATCACTTGAAATCATAGGTAGTAGTTTATTGAATGGCATTGTGTTAATTAGAGTATTGTAATGCACTTCTCCACTGTCTGTATAAACTATCCTTTTATCAGTATCAATTCTATTAGCTTTAGAGTTTAGCCATACCTTATCGGTGTCTACTCGTTTTAGGATTGATTTAATAAACTCATAACTCCCGTCTACTGGGTATATAAATGTTCCATTATATGATTCAGAATCACTAGGAGCTGTCAATTTTCCCATAAGCTCATCAAAATTAATTGGCTTTGGAAAAAACCTACCCATCGCGTCTGCGTCTAGTTTGTTAAGATCACAAGCGTATAGTTTTTCGTTATACGGTATTAAAAACTTCTCTGCAATAGCTTTGCCTGATGTAGAGTTTACGTACGACTTAAAGCTATCAGTATCAATACCATCTAAGTAGTACATATCCCTTAAGCATTCTAAGAAATCTTCTTTTGGCAATTGATGAATATTATACTGAAAAGGAAAGTCCACTATACTACCTTTATAATCTATATCTGTTATCTTTTTGACTGTCACAACTTCACATGCCATTTCTGACATTATGTAATCTCTCACTTCCTGATCTCTAAAGTGAAAGAAGTGACCACTATAGTCCCAAACAAATCCACTCCTCTTAGTAGTTTTACAGTATCCACCCAACTCCTTTGCGCTTTCTAGAACCAAGTAGTTATGATCTTTTCCTAAAAAAGATGCTGCTGACAGACCTGTAATTCCACCACCTATAATCAGCGTATCCACTTTATTCATTCTCTAAATTTTCAAAGTGTTTTAAATTACTTTCAAAATGTGGTATGGTCTCAGCAAAGGTTTCTTTGTGATTGTTTAGAATATCTAAAACCAAGGCTTTGCCTTCTTCTACGCGCTTCGTCCAGTAACACGCAACAGATAACCAATCATTGATATGAGGTCCGTAGTTTGTTTTGATTATAAATAATATATACTTCTTCTCTACTAATAATAAATCACATGCTTGTGCCTTCTTTAGGTACTGATAAGCTAGTTCATATCTCTCACACTCGCAACAGTACTTACCAAAGTAATAATAAGCCTCAGCTCTGTCGTCAAATATCGCAATTGCTTTATCCATCTCCAACTTAATCTCATCAAACTTAGCCTCATGACCGTCTATCCTCATCAGCAACCTACTCACTCTCATCTGAGCTTCATACTGCTCCTCAACCCATGTATCTTTAAATTTTAAAAATAACCGATACCACTGTAGAGCCTTCTCAGAACATCCATCCACCCCGTAATCCATATAACTTTGACCTGCATAAAATGCAGATCTAGTCAATAAGCCGTCAGGGTCATCAGTTAAACATTCCCAAAATTGTTTTGTTAATCTCTCACCATCGTACCAGTACTTTTTAGGATCAAACGCACGTGATCCAATACCATCACAGTTGCAGTGACCTCTTCCACTAAGATCTCCTTGAGTTAGGTTTTCTTTATTTGCTTTTACAATTGTATGAGCAGTTCCTATAAACCTCCATACCAAATCATTTCTGTAGATTACAGTGGCTTTCCATGAGCTTGTACCTCTAAGCAGTGTCATTAGGTAATAATCATAACCTGCGTCAGAGCGGTTGAAATAAAAGTCGTCTGAGATACGATCGTCTGCATCTAGGTGAAGAAGATACTCACACTTATCCTTTACGTAGGATAGCATCTTTGTTTTGTTAATTGCATAACCTTCCCACGGATCAACATGCCATGAACCTGGTAAACCTGATTCATCAAAGAACTTCCTCACTACATTGAAAGTGTCATCAGTAGAACCATTATCAGCTACTACTACATAATCACAATGTTTGCCTGCTTGAGCCAGTGTAGCACCTATACAGTGCTCCTCATTCTTGCACATAGTAGCAAAGGCCATTGTAGGTCTATCTTCTAGTATTGCTCTTGCTTTTCCTGGAAAGGAAACTTTAGTTATTGTTTTTTTATTGCTGTCAGACAGCTTGTCCCATTGGGATATTGTTACCTCTCTACCCATAACTAACTGCTTTTGTATGCTTGTTTATACTGTACCAAGATTTACTTCTTCCACATGCCTCTCTCAACTAGCTGAGCTATTATCCCATAGTTAGTGAGATCTTGGTATGTGTCTGTTAACGGTTCGTTGTTTGCAGCTACTTTATTAATAAGTAGGTTTTTCCATCTATTAACTTTATCGTTAATCCTATACCACAATCCAGTTAACGCAAACTCTTTCTCCTCGTCGTTCTGTAACTGTGTTCCAGCACTGATGTTAGACATACCATAGTCGATATGTTTTTTTGCGAATAGTTCAAACTGCTCTTTCATTATTTGCTCATATCCTTCGTATATAGTTGGGTATTCTTCTTTAAGTTGTTTAGTGTGTTTTGATTCACTCTTCATTGATTGTTTTTTAATTGTTTTTCTACACTGTGGATAACTTATATTCTCTAGCTCTCTAAAGAACCCAGTCTGCTCCAAATCTTGTTGCATTATCTGCTCCTTCCAATCCATTATCCTTTTATTAATTGCTTTGGACTATCTCCTAAATCCATTAAACCTCTGTAAATTTCATAACTCACACACACACATACATCCTGATACTTGTATGATGCTTTGCTATCAAAATCCCAACGGACACCTTCGTAATGACCCTCAGCCATCTTCTTTAAATCGTCTATTGCTACGTATATTGTAATTTTCATACTTCCTCCATGTTATGTAATACCTTCTTCCAATAACCAATTGTGGCTGACCTCTTATAACCTCGAGGTCCTCCATTCCAATTTCTCGCCATCTGCTCCAGTGAAGTTTTATGTTTGCAAAATACCATAAACATTTCAATAGACTTCTCTCGATTCCAACGATCACCTAGATTGTACCTACAGCTATCACCTCTCCTCTTTAACAATCTGTTTACCTCTTTCACCATTACTGGTCTTATCTGTAAACAACCAACAGCCTCTTCCCTTTTGCAATAAGCCCTATCGTCTCCCCTACTCTCAACTTTAATCATTGCTTCTATTAGTGTGCTAATAGAGTTAGAGTCTATTACTGTTGGTTTTTTTACCAACTCTACCTCTATTAATTCACCCTTGTGTTTACCAACAGTCTCGTAACACATAATAGTATCGTACTCTAACCCATACCTTACATCTAGCGATTCGGTGTAGATAGTGTCAATATTATCTACTATCACAGTATCAACAGTGTAATCTGATTGGCTTGTTGGTGATTGCTTATTGTGATCACAGTGTTCATGATTGTTCTGTCCTATCTTGCCAAAACCTTTTAGTAGGATTATTAGCATGACAAAAGTGAGGACTCCAATTAACGCATTTACTCTGTTTCTCTTTTCTATTTCCATAATATTTGTATAAGTATTAATAATAAGGCTAGTAATAAGCTAACCGCTGTCTTTATTGTTATTCCTTCATTGTTAAAAGTGTACACCAGAAAGGCAAACACTACTGATCCTACTGCAAAGCTAATAAACCTAGAAGGCCACATAACACCATTAAAGCTATTAATGATATACTTAGCTGCATACACATATAGGAATGAGATTGGTATAGAGGGTGCTATTATCATGAACAACTCATGCTTCTTACACCACTCCCAAATAAACTGACCACTAAGCTGAAACCATGCTCCAGCTTGAGCTGCAGTCAGAAATATAATTCCTATAAGTAGTGAGGTCTTATCTACTAACATCCGTCTAAATAGCTAAATAAAACCTCTCGCAACAACGAGTAAGCTTCTAGATGAGTATAATCATCATCTTCCCATTGTTTTAGTATCTCTTCTACTTCTTCAAGCACGAGTGTAGAACTACTTCTCCAGAACATCTCACGACTATCGTCTCTGGATATTACTGTGTTAAGAAAGATAAGTGCTTTTTGCTCGTACGCATCATCTGCATCTGCTTCGATAAAATCGAAAGGACCAAATTGATCTAAATCTTCTGGATTATTTAGTTCGAATATTCGATATACCCAACTTGCATATGGTACTCCATTTGATTGTGTTTCCGTATTACTCATATATCTCTTTAATTAAATTATACTTAAATATACAATTAATTAAACGAATATGCAACAGATTATTGTTTTTTATTCTGGAGTGTTATCGTGTCCACATTCGTGGCATATAAATAAATCATCTCCACCATCTACTATTTTCCAACTCCAATCACAATTATCGCATTCGATTTTATTACCTACGATTGCTTCTAATATATCTTTTAATTTTATCAAGCTATCTTGTTTTTTATAAGTTGATTGTAGGGGATGTTGTTTTGAAATCCTTCTTTCGCATAATGGTTTTAGCTATTAGTTCGATTTCGTTATTCTTTATGTTTATAACAAAGGGAACGTTGATATTGCTATTAAATTCTTTTACGACTGCTTCAAACCCATCCTCCTTGGTAGCTAATGGCTTTCCGTGCTTCTTGTGTAGACGTTTGAATAATCCCATAAGCTCTGCTACTGATATAGGTTTTCCATTACGAGCATCGTTGAGTCTGTCTAGAAAGTGTTTAGTAAACTCAACATCAACTCCAAGCTTCATAAATATCTTATCAGCATACGACTCAACAGCATCCAATTCACTCTTACTAACTTGCTCCAATAAGTCTTTTAATTTGATCATATTCTATTTATTCTCATATAGTAGATGCCATCCTTCTCTCCTAAGACTTCTCCACCTAACTTCTTCCAGAAACCTATTGCGTCATCTGTAGTGTATAAGATTATGTGTTTTATATTAGGTTTGTCTTTAAAGATTGTTTGTATCACTCGCTTACCTATTCCTTGCTTGTACAGCATTATAGCCATTCCACCATACATGAATATTGAGTTGGGTGATGATGGTCCTTTGCCTTTCTGCTTGATTCGGTCCATCGGATCAAACGGTATAGTTCCTATGTCTTCTATATGAAATACTCCGACCTTTTGACGTCCTAAGAATACGAAGTGAGCTCCAGTACCTAACTCTTTCTTTTTAGTGGTATCGTTCTTATAGCTTATCGTAGCTTCAAATAGCATGTCTTTCAGCTTAATCATACGATACCGTACTTTTTAAGTTCTGCAAATGTAGTAGCATTATCTTTGTGTAGAATACCAATACCTCCTGCTGCTTCCCATTGATCTATGTTTCTTTTATAGTCATCAATTAGGATATGGTTTGGAGATGCAAACTCTTGCTTTTTATATGACTTCTTTAGGTTTAATGGTATGTTAATTCCCTTAGACTTTAACCAAGTTTGTTTACCCTTTCGACTTGCTTCACTCTCTGCTGGTGAGCTAAGTATCTCTGTATCATAATTCTTAATCTTATCCCACAAAGCCTTTCCTCCTCTAGCATCAGGCATAAATTTCATATCTGTCCAAAATTCTAGTGGAGCTCCGTCTAAGAATACATCAAACTCCTTCTTTCCAATTTTCTTCTTGTGTGCGGTTGGATCTTGTTTGTGATACTCTTTCCACTGATCAACGAAATCAGCTAATACCCCATCCATATCGCAGTATACCTTATAGTCATCACCAACAGCTTCGTTCATCTTCTTGTCTTTAAGCTGCATCTCCATCCACTTTCTACCTAGTGGATTTTTGATAGGTGTCTTTAGTCTTTTGTTAATCTCCGTTTCCACATCTTTCAGTAAATCACCACCAAATTCTGAGTTATCGATGATTAGCATGTTACTTACGCCAAATAGCTTCTGAAACTTACCTAGATTGTCTTGCACCTCTTGCCACATATTTTTTACCATTGTGTCATCGAGTTTTCGTTCTCTTTTCTGGTTTCTCTCCAACGCAACCTCTAGTGACGTATTGACAAACACCATGTAAGAATCGTAGCCCATGTTATCATAAAGATCTTTGTACCCTTTCATTTTATCATAGTCCTTACCAGTTCCATCAACAACCTGACCCAGCCTACCAATTAAGTAGTTTTTCTGCATCTTTTTAGTGATACCCTTAGCTTTGTCTCGAATTACCATCATCTTGGCATACATTTCAGGGTTCTTTGCGTACTTAGCTAAGAGAGATGGACTATAACCTGCATCTCTAAGAGCTTTTTCAAAAGCAGGATCATTATTAACCAACTTTAAGCCAGTTGCATAGGAGACTGACGAGATTGCTTTCTTAGGAAAACCAAATATCTCATCGGCTACAAACGACTTTCCAGATCCTGGACCTCCTGCCATAAAGAATGCTTTAAGTATTCCTGGATCGTAGACTCCTTCTTCGATTTGTACTTCTTTTAATATATCACCTAATTTTATCATTACTTGTATTTTTTTATTTTATCTTTATTTACCTTAGCCCAATTCATCCACACCTTCTTCACTCTACTCCAGTCGGTATTCTCAGTATCAAAGACACGTTTGTTGTCGTTGTAGTAATCCTCCATAGCAGCATCAAGCGATAGCTTTTTTACTTTGGCTCTTTTTATCAATCCTTTGACGTAAGCAGGCACCTCGATGTTACTTGTTAGATAAAGGAAGTGTGATGGAGCACGACTACCATCTGGCGGATATGTTAAAGGCTCATCGTAACGATTAGAAACTATGAATGACTTTTCAAATACACCTTGCTGTACATGCTCAAACTCATGCTCTAATGTTTCCTTAACCTCAGCAACAAGGTTGTTATATGCTCCTGGAAATTGTTTAGGATCGTATGTGATTTCCATGCTCACATCTTCAAGTTCTGCACCAGCTGATATAGAGAATGCATAGTCTAGTGGTGATTGTTTTATGAATGTGACAACCAATTCAACATTTGCATCATCCTCACCGGTTACCTTAGGTCCTGATAAATCGAAGTCTTGTGTGTATTCTGCATCACCTCTCTTGAATGCGTAGATAATCTGACGGGATGTGGCTAAAACTAACTCCTCACGAGTTGCTTCTAGTATTATGTCTTTAAGTTTAATCATCTTTTTGGTAATCCTATTAATGTTTTTGTTGATTTTTTACCATTAGCCAGCTTTCGAGAGTACCATCCTTGCCCCTTCTTACCCCCTTCGTCTGGATGTGTACCATGCCACTCTATCTCTTTGTTGTTTAAAACTTTCCTGACCATAGACTCATCGTCTACAATAGGAACACCTCCCTTTTCAACAAAAACACGAAAGGCATCTCCACTCACCTCTGCGTAGGTGCCTGGTTTTTTTAGTAGCTCACTTTGTTTTTTAAGCAGATTTTTTATATTAGTACCTTCTCCATCATGACCAATTCCACTCAACTTAGTTCCATGTGGAGTGTTCTTTCCAAACACAGTTACATCTACCTCGGGATCATCGTCCAGATCAGCGACTGTCCAGAAGTGTATGTCTGATCTGAGTACATCTTGTGAGTTAGTAATCTTAGCATGCCCACCAATAGGTTTGTATGCTATATTAATTAAACTATATAACTCCTTAGATAGATCTTCTAACTCTTGCTTATCAGTAACTTGACGATAAACACCCTTTGATGTTGTTGCTTCTACAAGAAGGTCTTTCAGTTTAATCATTAACTCTTTATTTCATATAAATATACAAAAAATATCATTAATGTGCAACATTATCTTAATCTTTTGGATCCCACAACTTGCTTCCTACCTTAGTCCTACCTCTCCTTGCATCTGCGATAGGACTAAATCCGACACCATCTCCATAATCCTTAGCTGCCTGCTTTAGCTTCTCAACTGGCTCAGGAGGGTTTTCGTTTGCTTCGACTATCGCTTGGATGTCATCCTCCTCTAAATCATCAACCATACTATTCATCACTTGATCCATAGCATGATCTTCATCCCACTCCTCTTCAGCTTCCTCAAGCTCTTCGGCATCCACTTTATAGTTTGGTTTTGATTCATGTCCACCTAATGCTTTGTTAGCTGATATTAGTAACATAATTGCTAGTGGATCGAATACCACAATAAATAATAATATAAACCAGTTAACTACTTTATCTGTTGTATTGTTTGTTACTTGCGCAACATACTTCAGCGGACCTATCTCAGCAGCTGCTTCTGAATTACTTTCAATGTCTAATACTCGTAAATCAATTGCAGTGATTGAATCATTAAATGCTGCTTCCTTAACAGCTAAGGTGTCTCTACGAATTGTTGAGTTCTTTAACTGACTCTCTAAGGCTTGTCTAGTAGCTCTGGATGTAGTTGTTATCTTATTACCGTCAGCATCTATGTATGTGATTACGTTATTGGATAACCCTTTTGTGAGTTCACTTATGTTTGTGTTAAGTTTATCTCTCTCCTCGATAACGCTGCCCAATTGCTGTTGATACCTTAATTGCTTGGTTTTCTGGACCTGCACAATCTTTTCTGTTGTCTGTAACTCGTAAGCTGTCTCTTGGTAGGCTGCTACTAGGAATCCATAAATTCCTAAAGAGGTTATGGCCATAAGAACCAACATAGCTAATACCAAATAAGTCTTACGTATCCAGTGTATTGTCTTCCAGAATCTCTCTAAGTAAGCTGCTGTTATTAGTTTGGATACCTCTAACACAGCTGCCATTACTATTACAGCTTCAGCTTGTGCAGAGAACAGTTTACTAATACCAAAGATACTATAATAAGCAGCAATAGTCGCTAGACCCAAAGCTGCCATCAATACCATTAGAGGTAATAATTTGTTTTTCATAATTTATAAGTTTTTATCATCGTCACCAAAATCCTGTAACGCTGCTAACAAGGATAACATAGCAGAGTAGTTTTTCCTCTCCTTGTTGAGATGTGATATATAGTTAATCACCCACTCATCGACTGGGAAACCTAAATCGTATAAATCAGCAACAGCGTGAGATATGGTTAACTCTTTAAAATTGTTAGCTATAAACTCAAATAAATCAACTACACCTTCCTTTTCTTCTTGTTCGAGTTTATGATTAATGACATTACTCATACTCATATTGAAAACTAAACCACTAGTGTTTGTGTGTATTCTAAAGTAACCTCCTGCGATACTTTTTAGATCGTATTTAGGTTCAACCTCACTTATTGTACTAATATCAAATTCTTCTAACTCAATTCTATTCATACCATTCTTCCTTTCTTCTCCAACACTTCTTGCAATACTTGAGAAATGGTTGGATGTGGCCACTTGTATTCTGTATGTAGTGCCAATTCAATCGTATCATACAATAGGTCAGCAATGTCTCGAGTATCTTCTATGTTCTCAAGAGTTTCCCGAATATAAGTTCGTGTAAACATCTGTCTATATGCTTCGTGACGATCGTCTATCATGATTATAGTGGTTTATTCTTATACTCGTCAAACCTTTTAGCTAACTCAGGATCTTTAATGATATCGATACTTTGTTCTGCGTTATCTGCTGATGTTCCAGTGTTAATTGAACGAACTTCATATGCTGCTGTGGTAGAGTGCTCTACGCACGTTCTTGTGTGTGGTATTATTTTGATCCTTCCTTCTGGGATAATCTGCTCACATATTATACATTTTCTTATCATATTTGTTATTTTAATTTAGTGGACCATGATGGATTCGAACCATCGACCTATCCGTTATGAGCGGAGTGCTCTAACCAACTGAGCTAAAGGTCCGCACTTTCGTTAAAAGTAGCCCCACCTAGAATCGAACTAGGAATTAAGCTTTAGAAGAGCTTTGTTATATCCGTTTAACTATAGGGCTATATCTTCCGTGTGTTAAAGAGAAGGAGTCTGTTACTCCCTCTCTTTTTGTTTAGTATAAATAGGTTAGTTTTCTTATTCCTCTCCAGACTCTACTACTCCTACTATTCTAGAAACTCCAGCTGCTGTAACTTCAAAATCTACTCCTGCTCCTAAGTCTTTTTGCAAATATTTGACAGCTCGTGCTTCTGCCTCCGTTACAGACATTGCATCTACTAGATACCTTTCTGTTGTTTTTTTGACCTTTCCGTCAATCTCATTTTCAATTTTAACTGCTACTGTAAAGTACATATGTTGTTGTTTTTATGATTATTAATTATTTACCTAAATATACGCTCTTTTCACTAAGAAAGCAACATTTGTTGTGTTTTTTTCCTAACTCCGAATAACGCTTGCTCTTTAGCTTTTGCTTCTAACATTATGTCTATATTATGTCCATACGTATCGATAGCTTCGTATATATAATCTGCGTGAGATTGTATCCTAGTGGTGTTATCTTCGTTTAATCTTCTAGATGATGAGTAGTGTACTACTGGAGTAATTCCTTCTGGCCAAGTACTTATAGCTAACTCCAACGCTTGTTGTGAGGTTAAATCTCCAGGATGACAGTTGTGGTGATGGTAGTCAAACACCAAAGGTATGCCACACTTCTCGTGTACCTGCATGAGATCTACTATTGTGTATAAGGATAGTTTATCATCGTTTTCTAGTGTGATTCTCTTCTGCGTGCTTGGATGTAACCGCTTAAAGTTATCCATCCATCGTTCTAATGTATTCTGCTTCTCACCATAACTAGCACCTACGTGTATATTGATTTTGTTGTATGGACTTGGGTCAAATCCCATTAGGTCGAATATCTGTGAGTGGTGATCCAAGTCTACGATAGTACGCTCTACTACTGATGGTTTAGTGGATCCTAGTATGTTGAAAGGTCCTGGATGGAACGATAACCTATGTCCATGCTTCTTAGCGTAGTCGCCAATAGCTTTCAATAACACACACGCTTTCTTGTACTGTGGTAGGTCTTTGTACTCATACTCACTACTCCATGGAAATATATCTGAGCCGATGCGAAACAGCTTTATACCCTTTCGCTCATTCCACTGTATAATTTTGTATAAGTCTCTAAGGTTCTGTAAACCTAACTCACCTACGTACTCTAAACCTTTTTCTTGCCATTTGGCTTTTCTACAAGTTCTACCAGAGTAGATATCTTGTTTACGTAGTTCAGTATTGATGCAGCAGTATCCAATGTTTTGTTCCATATCTTTTAATTTATACGTAAAGATACGAAACTTTATTAGATTATACAACAGTTACTACCATTTTCCTTTAGGGCAATACTCTCTAATGCTTCTAACTTTAGCACTTAAGTTACATCCACACGCAGTACACGCCATTCCTTGAATCTCCTTTGTTCGGTTATCAACTACGATTGAGTACTTAGATGTCTTTGATGCAAAAGGACATTCTGCACATATGTTAGCTCGCTTTGTAGCTAGCTGCTCAATATCCTTATCTGGAAAAGCTAAGTGTGAGAATCCATCTATTATATTAGCAATAACTACATCCGGCTTATCTTTTCTTTCTATCCTTCCACCGCTGTTTATTAGATTAATTAGTCTATCCAATAACACTAAGGGTGATAGTAGTACCAATTTAGTCCATAAGTAGGCTCGACTCTTTCTTGTAGTTGGTATGTATTTACGCTCTAAGCGAGTTATATATTTGAATAAATCTCTCACAACTACCTCCTTAATAACCTATCATTCTCTCTTTCGATAAACTCCAACTTTACTTTGATAGCTGATAACTCTGCTGTAATTCCTAATAGTTGAGCTTGACATGAATCCTTATCGGTTTCGAGCTTCTCAACTCTAGCTTTAAGATCATCTCTATACGTATTCTTATCATCCATATCATCCTTAGCTTTCTCTCTCTTATTTCTAACCAAGAATTCATAGAATTTCCAGGCACCAGCTCCACCAGCAACAGATAGTGTTGTGATGATTATAGTTGTCATTTGTTCCGTCATTGTTTTAGCGATTTATGTAGTACTTCTAACTTTAATTTTAATAATATCCAAGTCCACATAAAAGAGTACCATAATGTTATTAGTATGTTTTTTCCATCTACCAAAGTAATTGGCTCGGTGTCTATTGTTGCGTATATATTAACTAGGTATCTGATAGTAGAAAACAAGTTTAATATCAAGTACCCGGTTACGAATCTAGCAATCCACCTGGTATTGTGTATTGTGATCAGCATACCCACACTAAAGGTTAGGTAAGCAAAATACAACCAATATGTATTAGGTTGCCCTACCTTCGTCCAGTAATCTAGTGTAGTCCATAAAACTTGATTGTTTAATATATCACTAGTAACCCAGAAAAATAATAAAGGTTGGAAGTCGAAGTAGACTAGCGTTTCTTTTATCTTTTTAAAGTAGTTTTTCATTAAATATAACTTATGTTTAGGTGTGTGTTTTACAATTGATTCTTAATCTCTTCGATTATTTTTAATTTCTCTTCATCCGAAAGCACATCCATAGTAGATAAGGCTTGTAGACTATCCTCGTTATCGAGTAGGCTCCCCTCCTGCTTACGGTCAGCTGTCTCCGTCACATTGACTTTCAATTCAACCTTACCTAAATTTCCTACATTAGTAAAAAAGCAGTTATAACAGAGTATCTCTAAGTTTTCTAACCTAAGATCCTTCTTTACCCCATTCACTGTATTAAGTAGTAGTGGTGTTTTCAAATCTGATGGTCGTTTCTGACAATAACCACAGTTACCACACTCTTCTGGAAAGTAGTTGTTTACTAGCAGTCGTGCTAGTAGTTTTTCTCTTGGATAGTTGGGATGTTTGCCTAGTAGTATCTCGTCTAAATTGGTACGCTTACTTGAAGCCATCACTTTAGGTATTCCTACACCAGCCTTGTTATAGTGTTCTTGAAATAACGTATTACCCTCTGCGTTTTTGTACATCTTTGCAAACTTGCTGTACAATCCATAACTAACTCTAAGATACTCAGCTGCAGCTCTATTGGAGCGTGTCACCTTCATAGCTTGTTCAATTTGAGTTTGCAAGAGCATGGTGGTTCTTGCTTTTCTTTTTTTTAATTTTGCCATAACCTTTAATAAAATTAAAATGTAAGCTAGCTTAGCTTGTTTATTAACGCTTGAGCTGTACTACATTCTTCGTATCTTTCAGTAGTTAAAAAGTAACTAATAGCCTGCTCCAATCCACCTACCCAATCCTCTCTATTAGAGGTAAGGTACTTGTTAGTTCCGTCTAATTCAAACAATCTTATAACTGGAGAATCTGTTTGTATACCTTCTGCTACTGCTTCTAATATTCTTTCAAACACAAACTCAGCTTCTTCATTAAAATAATCTTGTGCCTCTGCTTCGTATAGTACTGGTATTGTTGGTATCTCTGAATACATAAACTCAGGTTCAACTTCCTTATTAACTGTTCTAGTATTAAACTCAATGTCAATAGCATCGTACAGTTCTGCCAGATCCCAAACCACCTTATCCCTTTGCTTGATGGAGCCTACTAATTCAGTGTGAAAAGTAGTACCATTCTCAACTACCTCTACCTTGTGAGTACCTGATTGCTGTGTTGTTACTATTATCTTCATACACCTATAAATATGCGCACTATCTGGATACTTCATATAATTCTAAGAATTGTTTTAAAGTTAATTTTTTAGTTTTGCTGAATAGTAGGGCTGCCTGGTACCGAGATGGAGCTCCAACCTTTCCTATAATTTCTTTTGTTTTATCTCCTCTTATATTGTATGTGTGCTTCTTGAACATTAGTGTCTTTTTAAATTTAACTTACTCACTTTATCTACAAACTTGGTAACTGTTACATCCTTACCTTGATCTGTCTTTATAATTATAGATTCTAACAACTCAGGGTGATTCTCTAACACGTTAAATAATATACCAAAACCACTTCCAGGCCAGAAGTTTCCCATAGACTCTTCGCCTAGTAGGTTAGCTTCGTTTCCAGCATCCGCTTCTGTATCTCCGCTCATTAATAGATAGTATTGCATTTAGATAAATTTATTATTGTTTGTAGGGTGGTGTTTAATATAACCACCCCATTTGTATTTTGCGTATTCATGTCCAGCTTGCTCTGCTTGTTGTCTTTTCTCGCCATTAGTTGATACAGAAGCGAAGTGATAAAAATGGCAGTTATATGTTCTGATCATCTTCATTTGTGATAATCTACACTTCAAAAAGAAGTCCCAATCTGCTACCATTCCTAATTCGTAGTTTTCATCCCATCCTCCAATACGTAGGAAGTCTGTCTTGCTCATTAAAATTGGTAGTGTTGAGCCACATCCATCCTTCCCTTCGCCTGAGGCTTCGTTACTCTCATACTCATAAAACTCTTCTAAGTTGAAAGTCTCTGGAGTTGTCCCTAAGTCTTTGTGTACGAATTCCTTGAACATTGAGGGATATGGTTCTATTTGATTTGGAGTCATTACAATAGACTCACCCTCATACATGCCCCAATCATCTTCCAAAGTTTCATCCCAGTTCTTAGGAAACACATTATCGTCATTAACAATCAACACCTTATCATGTCGAGCATTCATTACACCTAGATTAGTTGCTTTACACAAACCAACATTTTCTTCTAAGATAAGGATTTCAATTGCGTGACACCACTTATTGAGTACGTGCTCATTAACATCGTAATGACCATCTACTACTACAATGATTTGGTTGTTGTTCTGCTGACCTTCAACTGCGGACTGTAAACATAAGTCTAAGTACTCCGGTGATTTGTATGTAGGTATTATTACTGATATCATATCTTGCTCCAATTTACTGTTGGAGACATCAATCCTTCCATACAGTGTGTTGATAAACCAGGGATAGGGGTAAATACAAACCTATTTCGAGCATTGTTTAAGTGTAGGAAGGTATTGTGGTCTCCTACAGCTGTGGACCATATATCGTAATCTAGGTCAAAAAGCTTTTTAGAAATAATAAAACTTCCACAAGTTGAAGGAACCGTCCTCCAGTGACATTTAGAGGTTGTGAAAATTTTGGAAACTAAATCACTATACATAGGGTGTGTGTATTTATCATTATGATCATATAACGATACATAAGCAGTACTCATATCGTAAGTATGATATAAATTATTCACAACATCAACCCATCCTTCTTTGTGGAGGTAATCATTTTCAAGAAAGTATATTAAATCACCATCTTTAATGTCTTTTTTATTTTTTATATGGGATAGTAAATCACGATAAGATAATAGACTTGAATTATGGTGAGTGATTAACAAGTTAAAATCCAGAGAGGATGAGTTTAGTTTTTTTACTACATCGTCGGTGTTTGGGGTATCTCCATCATACACTAAGGTTACATCAACATCTGTCCTACTAGAGATGGTTTTTTCAAAATTTTCGAAGCAATTAACATAATTAAACCACTCAGGTCTTCCTCTTCCGGGGGAAGCATTTTGTGAGTGTCTGTAGAATATGTGTATCATATTTTATACTTTTGTTGGAGCCATTTGTATGAGTTGTTTTTCATAGTCTCAATACTGTTAAAGCAATTACTCTCGAATTTATTGAGGTTTTCTTTTACTAGGTGAGTGGTGGATTTAGCATGTTCTATATTACCCATACCATATGATATACCGTATTTCATTGTTGGGAAGTTTTTTATCCAATACTCATATGTAGTATTATCATAGGGTATTACAATGACTATGCACCCACATAAAGCTGCTAATACTGCTGTGAATGATCTATGGCTATAACATATAAAATACTCGGTTTCATTAAAGATTTTAGATAAATATAGATTACGTTCTTGTTGTGGTATTTGATATATATTATCTAAACAAATGTCTGAGTCTTTGTGATGTTTGGTTTTTATTTTTTGTCCTTTTGTATAGAAACAAGATCCTGATCTTTTTAGGTTTTTATTATAAAAAATACTGTATTCTATATCGATAGATGACATATTGTTTATAATAGAGTTGGAATCAAATGAGTTAAAGTAATCACAATATTTATATAGTTGGTCTTCGTTGGAATATGATTTTACTTGATCGTTTATTAACCATCTAATTTTATTTGGAATGGTTTTTAGGTCTTCAGGAATGAAATTCTCAAAAGTGTGTTCTCCGGCACCTGCAGGTAAAATTAATATTGTATTTTCTTTATCAAATTCCAAATTAGTCCCCCATGGGATTACTTGTGTATTATATGTAGGTTTTGTTTCATTAGCATATATATATGAGTTTTCTCCTAAAGTTGATAGAGAATTGGCTAAACTATGACATACCATAACTCCCCCTATATAATCTATGTAAGTAGGGGTTGGAGAAAATATTATAAAGTTAATATTAAAATTTCTCATCATCCTTTTTTACATACCAACATTATACTTGAGCATAGGTCTGGATATTGTTGACCTAGATCGTAACATCCATCTAAATACTCTTTTGATATTATATCGGTTTGTAATAATTGATCCCATTGAAAGTTAGCTAATGCTTTAAAGAATATGCCTGACCGAGTCGTAACCTTTAATCCCGATGCTCTGGCGTGACTATCTAGGACATCTAGAGTGTATGTAATATTATGTCCATGCTCTTCTTCGGATGCGGTGATTGCGGTATTGTGTTCTATCAAACCCATTTTAACTGCGATTTGCCTAGATGGTGCATTAGCGTTTGGGACTACAATAAACAATTTGCCCTTATCAGACAGCCACTCATTCTTTATCTTACTTAGAAGCTCTATTGGATCATCTATGTGTTCTAGTACGTGTGTTAATATAATATTATCATACTTTGTGTCTAAGTCAACATCCATAAACAACCCTTCAATCCACTCAACTTGGGCTATTTTGTTAACACTTAACTTAGCTTCGGAGATAGCCTCTGACGATGCTTCTACACAAGTCAAGTCTGTAAAGTGTTGACTCAATCGTTTTGTAAAATCACCTTTGAAGCTTCCTAACTCAAGACAGTTACCTTGCACAAAGTGAGGTTCGAATGCTTTAATCATATAAGGATGCATCACATCAAAATCAAAATTATATGCATATTTATGATCTGCTGTATCTTTAAGTTCGTTATTATAATCTCTGCTATCCTTTGAGCGAGCTAATGTAAGTGTTTTATCTTTCATACTATCTATTTTAAAATTATGTTTTCTATACAAGGCAATAGCTGCTTTGTTTGATGCGTTCACCTCTAGCATTACCTTAATATACCCTTTTTGATTGAAAAAAGCAACACACTCATCTAAAAGTTTTGAAGCTATTCCTCTACCCATATGCTTAGGATCAACACTAACATTCGTAATCCATCCAACTTTGTCAGCGTATAGATCATAAGCAGCAACCATACCTATTAAGATCCCCTCTTGATCAAGCTCACTCCAAACTATAGCAAGATCAGCTATTTTTTTTGAATAGTCTTCAATATTGACATACGTATCTAAGCTAGGCTCAAAGGAGTCTTGAACTGAGATTAGATGTGCTTTGATTTCTGTGTGTGTTATATTATTCATCTTCTAATTCTGCTAATCCAAAGCCATATTTACCAAAATCATTTCCATTATAAGTCATGTAGTGCTTTCCATCAACTTCAAATACGTGAGGATAATGCTGCATTGTACTATCCCATCCATTAGCTGAGTATCCAATCCCCGCTTCAGCGTCTCTACGTTCCCAATCAAAGAGATCGCTCGACGTAGCGTATCCTATTTTATAACCTCGCCCAGGAGTGTTTCTAAAATCCAATCCTTCACGATACACAAAGTACATATGATAAGACCCGTCCTTGTAGAATACATCAGGTCCGGCTTGACACTCATTTTCACCCAAAACGTCGGGGATTATGTTGCTATAATGTCTTTCCCAATGAACCATATCTTCCGATGTTGCTACTCGGTTTTTATATATAATCTCAGGGTTACCTTTATTTTTGATCCACTCTGTACCTGCAAGATAGAACATATAAAACTTATTGTTAAAGTATCTAATCTTAGGACCACTTAATACGAATGGTTCGTGTATGTCGGGTGCTAATAATGGACCTTTACCTAATCTTTTAAAGCTTTCGCCATTATCATCGCTTTCAGCAAGACCGATTGCTGTATTAAAGGGTACAGACTGACATCGAGTCCACCCAGCGTAAAAAAGGTATGTTTTGTTGTTGTGTTGTATGTTGCTAGACGGATACACAGCGAATTCATCAAATGTTCCCAATTCGCCTAAAGGCATTATCGGTTTCTGACTCACGTTAACAATCTTAGTTAAATCACTTCTATCCAAATCCAAATAAGTAGTGTACGATTTAGCAAATCCCTGCTTATCATTATCAGGTCGACATGAAAAAAACACCCTCACCACATGAGGTAATATAAGTGTGTGTGTGCATTGTGAGTGAGTCTTCATCCAATCCGATCTATCAACTCCATCCGTCCAAATTGTTGGATCAAATATTTGCCCTAATTTTTTCCACTTCATAGTTATATTAAGTTATAATTGTTTATGTGTTTGTTTAAATCTTCTTTTGAATTGAACATAATTAAATCTATAATAGAAAGCCATGGCTCAAAATCTTCGTTAAACTGTTTGTATTGAATAGGATTAGTTTTTATAAAAGCAAGATCTATTCCTTGTTCTTTGAATTCTGATTTAGTGTAAAGCTCCTGACCTCCAATTGCATTTATATACGTAGTTGCCTTTCTTGCTTTGCATATTGCTATTACCTTGTCTTGAGATTTCAATGAATGGTTTATTGCTATGTCTGATGACTTTATTATTTGTGTATCAATATCTAAATGCTTACACAAAACTTTAACACTATTGTAAATAAAATCAAACAAATTTAGATTGTCATATTTTACACACTCTACCACTAAAGCAATACTGCTATCAAAGTAAGGGGCTTTTTTGTATGACTGTTTTATTAAGTTAATTAACTTATCACTATCCTTAAGCCACACACCAGAAACCTCACGCTCGGTCACATCTAAGTAGTCAGAATCCTTTTTAATTGGCAATGTAAATCCTCGATCAGTCCCGTTAAATAATATTCTATTTCTATTGATAAATCCCTTTTTAGTGTATTGTATATTGTCATATATAACAAACTCATCAACACTATTGATTAATTGAAAGTAACCAATATAAGGCATAAAATAAGGCTGCATTATAGCTACTCTATTTACCATTTAATCAGTTGTGTATACTGCAAATTTACTCAAATCCGGGTACGAGATCTCTATATCATCGTTATGTTTTTTAGCTTCCCCATCATAAAACTGCCCCATTAACAATAATCCTCTAGCTGCTAACTCTGGCATCATATAAAAGTTCCATCCTAACATATCTAGATTATCGTCGTGATAAGAACACTCCCTACGTCCTGAGTATCTAGCTCTCTTGAACCATAAATACGCTTCGTGGTCATCGGTTAGTATTGCTCCGCCCTTTGACAGTTTAAAATGCTTATACGGTCCAGTAAAGGATACACACATATGGGTGTCTGGTTTGTACATATCTGCTGTGAAGCTTAGTGCAGAGTCCCACACCTTTGTTGGATACAATGGATATGCTCCTTTAATCGTTTTGCCATTTACTTTTTGCCAACCTATCTTAGCACCTGCATGTATTATTTCGCAAGGTACAGATGGATATGTTCGGTTCGGTATTGTTATAGTACTGCTCCAAGAGTCGCCATGTAGCTTCTCATACATTAGTGCTAGAAATAATGCATTGCTAGCATTGTCTACACACACCACATAAGCAGCTCCTGTATATTCAGCTAAGCGTTTTTCAAATTCATCTGTTACATCGTATATATTTTTCATAACGTATCGTAATAATTGTTTTGTTTTTCTTGTCTTATGATATCTTTATCGTGTATCAAGCACCACTCATCTTGTAGCGGTAGGTGTGACATTGTTTTAAAGCCATCAATCTTTTCGTGTACCTTGCCCTTCCAAGTTATACTCGGATCATTCTTATAAATTCTCGTTTGGTAGTCTGGAAAGTTTACTCTGCCTCTGTCATCAACCCGCCATCCCCACTTATTAATATGTTCTTGTGTTAAACCTTTTACTGTATTAATCCTTGGGACATGGACCATATCTACAACATTATATGCTAATACTTGTGGAAGTGTCCTCACAACATACTCAGTAAGCATTTCATCTGCATCTATTTGGTATATGTAATCTCCACTACATAGTGAGTTTAGGTGATTCTTAAATGATGCGAAGTCTTTGTTGAGTGGGTAGTATGCGTGATGTACGTTTTGATCTAAACATTCCTCCGCAAATGTATTTACATAATCTCTTACCTCCGGAGTGTGATTAGTCTCGTCAACGAGGATTACAATTTCATCCTCCTCTCTTTTATGCTCCAATAGAAACTCAGTGAGTCGTTTGATCTCATCGATTTCATTGCATACCGGTATTGCGTAACTGATTTTCATAACTATAATATACGGAAAATTTATCGTTTAACCAAGCTCTTCGCTGACAATAAATCCTACATGTTTGCATGCATTATAAAACTGATCAGGAGCAAAATCCTTCTGTTGTTCCATGTCTACTTTCTTTTTATAATACTCACCATCCGATCCTGGGATTGGGTATTTTTGCTTATCTGCTTCTGGAATAAGCGTTGCTGGAGCTGTTATCCATGACCAACTATCCTTACTCGTCCCTTGCGGAAAGATTATACCTACAGATGGAAAGTTTAACACAATTGGATACCATACCAAGTCTTCATCATCGACCCATCTCAAATCTTTTATGATCTGAGCTGTTTGTTCCTCGTATCCTATTACTGTTTCACTTCCTACTTTGTTTAAAGTAGTTGTAGTGTAACCACAACTCGTGCACATATAGCTTTTAGCTGATTGTCCATCCTTGGTTAGTGTTGTTTCTTCGAAGCAGCTATGTTCCCCACAATGCTTGCATGTTATTTTATTTGGCTGAGATTGGTGCATATTCTAGATTAAAGGATAGGTTTGTATTGGAGTTTAGTAACTCTTTTAGTTTATTGTAGTAGTCTACTGAAGCTCTTACGTGTATCTGTCCGTAAATCTCATCATTGCGGATTACTTGTTGAGCGAACTCAATTGGTCCTGAGGCATCACTATCAGCCGTAAAGTCTTGTAGAAAGCTTTGATGTGTCCAGCTTGTGTAAGTGATCACAAAAAACTTAATTCTTTCGTTTTGATTATTCATTTGTTATTTTTTTAAGTTTAGGTAATTTCAATTTAGGCAATTTAAGTTCAATTTGTTTTGGAAAATCTGGTACATTCTTGTCTAGTATGCTGTTTAACTCACTCTCCATGTGTTCTAGTAAGAAGCTCTTTGTAATAACGCTTGCTTGCCTCTTTCCTAAAATTTGTATAGCTTTTTTGTTCTTATTATCTGCTACAAACTTCATTGCTTCACTAGCTTGCGCTAAGTCAACTGAAAACCACTGAGATTCTGTTAGTATTACATTTTCCCATGCTGCTGATGGGTGTACGTTTGTTAGCTTTCCTGGAAGTTGTATTGAGTGTTTTACAAAGTCAATGTGTCCTCCCCACACTGGTGCTATAATAGGTTTTTCGGATAAACTAGCTTCTGCTAACGGTCTTCCATAACCCTCACCTTTTGTAAAGGTAATGTGTGCTCTCACCTTAGGATGGTTATATAGCGAATTCATCTCGTCGTTAGTCAAGTCACCATGCACTAGATATATATTAGGTAATGGTCTAAGTCCTCCAGACACTGAATCGTATATCTGCTTTATTTTGTTTAAGATTTCCTTTTTGTCTAATGGAGAGAAGTCTGAAGTAGATGTTTTTAGTATCAAAGCTGGTCTCTTAGTCTTTCCTTTGTTCTTAAAAGTTTCTAAGAATACTTTTATCATTGCTGATATGTTTTTTCTATCTTCTCCAAAATCTCCCTTTAACCAATGTCCTACGAATAGGAAAGCAAAAGGCTCTACAACCTGCTCTAAATCATCCAACACGCTCTTATGTAAGGTGTTTGTTTTGTTGTATGTTGTAATATCTACCCCTTCGAATAACACTTGGATAGGTTTTTCTAACTTAACACTACCTACTGGTTGCTTTGTCTTTTCATCAACCTTCTGCCACACACTCTCTTCTAACACCTTCTTAGAGTGCTCAGATGATGTTAACACTAGATCCATTCGGTTACATCCTTCAATCCACGGAGCTGCTGCTAGTGTGGTTTCAATCCCTGCTGTGATTCCTATATTATACTTTCCCATTGCCTGAAACTCATTAGGTACTGTAATTTGTACAAAAACATCTGGCTTGCTTGGTAAGCTTGGATCCGTTAATAATCTATCTATAATCTTCTTATCGTAATCATCTTGATCGTTTAGATAGTTTTGTGGTGTTGATCCCCATCTCGTAGGCCATATCTTTACGTCATATTTATCTGAGTTGATGATTGAGTGTGCTATATCTCTCGATCTAGCTCCGTAGCCCGATACCGTGTTTACCGGAGCCATTATTAGTAGTACTGGTTTGCTCATAACTTTATATTGAAATTCCTGTGTGTGTGTTTTTATTATTTTGTAACTCTTGTTGTACGTTGTACGTTGTAAATCTCGGTAATGGCTTCCAGTTAGCTAAAACACTATCCATTGCATCTGCCATAGATTGGCACATATGCTCTGCTGTAAACTTTGCTTCTTCGGATAACGCCCACTCTCTACCTTTCATTCCTCTTTGCTTTCTAACATCTCCAGGTGTATTGTACCAATCTCTCATTGCAGCTGCTACATCTCTAGTGTTACATCTGTCGTCAAATATGTACGGTGTTGGAGGAGATCCTTGTAAATTAACTGATGCTGGGAATACTGGTTTAACCCATTCTCCATGCTTAGTGTACCTCTTTCCATGGTTACTAGCAAAGTTTTTATCAAACTTAATCCAGTTCCCGTCTTCATCCTCAAACCTACACTGATCTTGCAATCCTCCGGTTACGTTGTTGATTATAGGTGTTCCAGTGACTAAAGCTTCTGTACTACTTAATCCCCAACCCTCGTTAGATGCAATGTTAATTACTACATCTGACATATTATATATTGCATTCAATTCTTCTAAAGAAAACTTTGCATCTGTAATATGTATTAGGTGACTCACCTCAGGGCACACATTCGATATTACAGCTTTTAAGTTTGTACCATTATCATCGATACTATTGGTGTGAAGTAGTAGTCGCATCTTATCTGCTCTATCGGTTACGCCATCTTCTGCTACAATATCATTGTACATAAACTTAAACGATAATATAACGTCTGATGTCATCTTCCTTCTGATATTCCTATTGTTGTGTAACATTATAAAGTCTACATCGTCATCACCAAACATACGCTTCTTCATTGCAACTACTGAGGAATCTTCCACATCTAATGGATAGAACATTTTAGTATTAATTCCGTGTGGAATGAAAGTAGTTTTAGGTAATGGTTCGCTAATACCTTTGGGAGTTGGCGCATTATCTAAGTCAATATAATTACCATCACCTAGTACTAGTTTAGCGATGTTATCGGATTGTTTGCTGATACCCATCAACAAATCGCAGCTAGCGTAATAAGGCTGATTGTAGTGTGGTGCTGGAAGGTCGTCCCATATGTGGTAGTAGAAGATTGGTAGTCTCTGTCGTAGCTCAGCAGACATTCTATATAACCACTGCCAGTATCTTGGATCTGTGAAGTGTATTATGGCATCAATGTCATGCTTCTCGATTAGCTGTCTAACTACATCAGGGTTACCGTATCCATTGAAAGGATACACAATAACACTACTATCATCTATTTCGTTTTGCTTATTTACGTCTTCAGATAAGTCAAATACCTGGCCCGCTTCTGGATGGTTGATTGCTGCACCTAATTGTACGAAGTTAAATCGATGAGAGTTTCCAATCATCAATTCCCTTGTCATAGTTCCAATTCCAGATGGTATCCTACAATCATCTGCTAAGAAGAGAATATTCTTCCTCTTAGACTTTTCAATGTAACCTTTCTTCATGTGTGTCTTTGTGTGTTTTATAACTTATATGTAACTAATATACTACTTTTTATTTGTTTTTGCAATTTTTTTTGCCAGTAAAGTAAGGAGTTGGGTGTGATGTTCCGCGTACATGTATGTGTCCGCATTTATGACAGCATGTTCCTTTCTTTTCTTGTAAAGCTTTGGTACCACAACCACAATCGTGATCCGAGTACATTAGGTTTTTATAAACTGCTTGAATGTAGTCTGCTGATTTTGTAATCTTTGCTTGAACCCATCCTTCAAGCTCATCGTGCTTTTGTATGTGTTCTGCTAACTTGTTTGCCATATCTGCTACCGCTCTCAAGTCGGTTACAGCCATCTGCACTTCGTGATCATCTTTTGGTGAATGCTCTCCACCAACTACGCTATGCATTTCCTTTAGGATCTCTTTTAACTTCTTCATGCTAAGAATCTAATTTTATACAAAGTTGAGTTGATTAACTCATCAATCGTATCTAGTTGGTTTTGTATAAAAGTCTCTTTCACTTTTGAATGCGTCTTCTTTACATTAGTAGATAATGCCTTAAGGTACGATTCTAGTTGTGATTTGCTAGAATAAGATTCTAATTTAAAGTTATCGTATTGTTTGATTATATCATGCTTACCTTGGTAACCTTCTACTAAACCATCCAGCAGATCCGATACTCCATCGTAGTACGCTCCTAAGGCCATATGCTCAGCATACGACTTTGTTTGTAAGTGAAATACGTGTGTTTGGTTTACTGAGTGTAATAAGTATGATATCAATGATTCTAAATCTTTGTTCATTGTTGTTTGTTTTTTATTATCTGTTTTTGCTACTTTATCATTGTTATTTTTACTTTATCGGATCCTTGCATCTTCTGTAGTAGCTTAATAGCATCTCTAACTTTAAGGGTTTTCTCAGCTACCATATTCTTAGCTTCAGATTCTGCTTGACTTTTACTTATTTCTGTAGTAGCGTTTGTGAATGTTTTTAACATTTGAGAGCCTCCTCCTCCGAAGTTTGATAAGCTAAAAGGAGCATTGGGTTCAAGTGATGTTAAATTGCTAAACGGTGGATGTCTATTAACCCACTCCTGCTTAATTGCGTTCCATGAGGACATGACGGCCTGGTTGTCATCTCCGTCAATCTTAATAATCGAGTCTTTACCAAAACTCATTGACCAACCACCTCCAGGTGATAGCACAAACTTATCATTTGCCTTAAAGTATCCTTCTGAGAAACCATCCCCCTCTCGTTCTTGTAATAAATCTCCTAATTTCATCTTTGTTTTTTATTATCTGTCCAATCTCTAACGAGCATTGCACTTCGTTCGTATGCTTCTCTTTCTATTTCTCGAAGATACTCATTAGTTTGAGTGTAGCCTTCTCCAGCCTCTACCATCTTCTCTTCATCTAAATCACCTCTTAAGTTTTGTTCATGATGGATCATCTCGTGAGCTAATGTCTTAAGTATGTCCTTCTCATGTCTTCCGTTTGTATACAGTGTGATGGTCTGATTTGCTGGCTCGTAATGTCCAGTTGGATGTAAA
>TARA_R110000803_G_scaffold3046_2_pt1 | contig 26796 bp, 48 predicted proteins | sample TARA_R110000803 | Tara Oceans TARA_R110000803 (sample SAMEA4397772) | marine metagenome | biome: Polar Biome; feature: [SRF] surface water layer (ENVO:00010504); material: water (ENVO:00002006), including particulate matter (ENVO:01000060) such as... | depth 5 m | reverse complement strand
GTTGAATCAGTATTATCTGTATTTAAACCCGTAACAGACTCAACTCCACCACCACTGCCACCACTCTTTGTTATACCAAAATCACCCATAATAATATTTTTATTGTGCTATAATCTTTAATGTGCAGTTTATATCAGGAGATGTAATAGTTACACCATTAATAACAGAGGCATCAACAGATTGCATTGTTACAGTTTCGTTTTCCGCAATTGCTAGTGCAGATGAAGCTGTACCCCCAAGTTTCGCTGAACCTGTAATACTGCCCGCTGTAGCTGTACTGTTAAATACAGATATTTGTCTAACCCCCATTTCTTCCGCAATAACTAAACTTCCATTAGTTAGCTCATACGTAAACACTTTACTTAGTAGTACACCCATGTTATTTATTTTTTAAAACTCATTTAATATTTTATTCTCCAAATATTTCGTCAAGCTTAAGATTTTTTAATACTCCTGACCCTTCATATACCGCTAAAACTAAATCTGTCACTTCTTTATCCGAAGATGTTATCATTATATATAGATTGCTTGGGTTTGCATCATATTCCTTGCTAATAGTTGCAAAATAACTAGCAAGAAATTGAGCAGCCATAATCTCAAGCCCCATTAAATCAAATTTTATCCCTAAAATATCTTGAGTAAATCTTAGGTTTTTTAATTTACCATCTTCCGTTGTAACCGTTTTCCCATTCACCGAATAAAAGTACTTTGGGGTTAATGTCGGGTCTTCTTCCGTTGGCTTAGTATGTATAAAGAACGCTATATTATTAGGTTCTGTTTTTTCTTTTTTTGAAAAGCTGTTTAAAGCTTTCTTCATTTTTTTCTCAACTGCTTCTTTTATCATTCTTGTATTTTTGGTTAATAACTATTTACAAAAATACAAAATATCCCTACTAAAATGGGGTTTAATAACTAATTTAACAAATATCCTCTGTTTCTGTATCTTCTTCAAAATCATTTATTTTGAATTCATACTTAATAGGAATGTAAAATGGGATTCCTAATTTAGACATATAAATTCCCCCGTCCATTAATAGCGGGATGTTTTTCCACCCACCACTTTGTGAAGAATCAATAAGGATGTTCCCAATGTTTTGTAAAAGCTGTTTTGGATTTAATAAAAGTTGAACCGTAGTCTTACCTATTGTAGCAGGTTTAATATCTAAAATCTCATCAGAGTAAACGGTTGCTAAAAACTTATTCCCTGAATAGATGTTGAATTTAAATTTTTTTATTTTTATAGAGAGAGAGCCTAAGTTTCTTACCCCTAATGTTAAATCAATTCTTACTTTTTGTGCAGCGATTGACCGAATTTTATATCTCGTAACATTGAAGCATAATTTATCTGTAAGCAAATACATATTATACCCGTAAACAGCTAAAGCTCCAAGCCCCGCTATTATACTTCCAACTATAAGGGTTTTTTTATTCACTATTTTTTCGCTTTTTTAATAATAACCACCATTACTGCTATTGCTAATAAACTTCCGACTACAACTCCCGTCACAGCCATTGGAGACCAAGATTCATCTTCTTGGTTACGAATTTTTTCTAACCCTGCTTGTGCTATTACAGCATCAGAAGTTGCATCTTGGGCTTTTGATGCACGTCTTGCGCCTATTGGTGGAATCCCTGCCGCTATTTTTCTTTCAGCGCAGTTTCTACCACAAAACCATCCATATCCTAATGCTTGACTATAACTATCCATTTTTTCTTTTTTTATAAAGTTTATATGCGGTAAACGCAACAAAAGCAACCGAAGACATAATTATTATCGTTGTTACCGTATTTTTTCTTGCTTGTATTTTTTTAGCTTTTTCGATTGGATTTACTTTATTGAATTTTGTAGCATGTTCAAAAACCGCTCCACCTTCATTCCTCCCATTATCGCTTCCACTAGTACTTCCTCCACCTTGACTTAAAGTATTGGTTTGACCTTGTTCAATCGCTTCATCATCATTTGATGGGTCGAAATCAATAATCCAAGAATCATTTCCTATTGCGGCATCTACTGAAAACCATTCATCAGAACCAACTTTTCGAAATCTTCTAATAGGAGTAACACTAATTAATTCACCTCCACAATCCCTTTTAATTCTATCAAATAAAGCACTTTCAATAACCTCACCATTATTAATATTAAATGAATGTCCTAAATTGTCAAAATCTTTAACTCCAATAGCTTTTTTAGTTTCAATTGGACTTCTTTGAGAAAAACTAATCTTTTTCTTAGATTCGCAATCTCTATCTTTACTATTTACAAGGTCTATAAAATCCATATTACCATTTTCCTAAAGGACAACCATCCTTTAAATATTTTACTTTATCATCAACATTGCAGCCGCAAAGTTCCATTTTTTTACCATCAACAAGTACTTCGCCACCTACAAGGAACTTGCCGCAGCTTCTTGGTCTTCCCCATTCTAAAAAAGGGCAATATTCACACGTATCCAATCTTCTCTGTTGAAGTTCTTTAGAGGCTTTCTCTATTGATTTCCCCTGTATTGATTTAGCTACATCAATTAACAAACTCATAATAAATATTTTTAAAGGTTAATAACTCCTTAAAGATAATTATTTTTTACTCATAAAATAAAAACTTGTACCAACAACTAAAGCAATTCCCGCAACAATAAGTGCGATTTTATTTTTAGCCACAAAACCCTCTTTTGCTTCTGACCCCACATTTAATGTTCTACCATTCCCTTCTCCAACTCTGTTTGGAGGTAGTGAATCAGGGTTATCGTTATTTTTATTAGGATTTAATTTCTGCCCTTTTAATTTAAGTTTACCTTCAACGTATGTAGTCGGGCTATTTACGCTCTTAAATGCGCTCCCATTTTCCTGAAAATTGATACAATCGGTATATTCTTTTTCCTGTTTATCGTATTTTAACTTTTCAGCATCAGGCATATCAAATCCACTAGGAGGTTCAGGCATCAATGACTTACAATTAATTAATGCGTAATTCTTCCCTACCAAAACACTTTGAATTCCTGTTTGTACAACTTGCATAATTATTACTTTCTTTTGTAAAGGTAAATACCAACTCCAATAACTAAAGCAGCACCCGAAACGATTAAAATTATTTTATTCTTCGTGAAGAAATTGCCTTCTTGGTTTTGATTTTTAGAGTCAGTATTTGGTGGAGATGATTCCACACCACCGTTTTGTGACCCTGAACTCGGTAAAGGAGGATTTTTTCCACCGCCTGACCCTGAATTATTAAACAAATTATTTATATTTAACCCTTTAGCAGGTCTTTTTAATTGTTTTTCGTTTTCGGAAATACATAATTTATACTTCCTTACGGCTGTTTCAAACTTTTTAATGTCATTTGCTGTCAGATTTAAAAGCTCACTCGCAGATGGAGTTCTACCTTTTAGGTGTTCACATTTTTTACGTGTTAATTCTTCACTATACCCCATTTTATTTTCTTTTTTTAATAATAATTACCGTTACAATAACCAAAGCTAAAACACCTACTCCGATACCAATTTTAAGCCCTGTGGACATACCACTTTTAACTTCTTGATTTAAAGTATTATCGCCTGAACCTGAACCTGAATCAGAGCCTGAATCAGAACCTGAACCTGAACCTGAATCTGAACCTGAATCTGAACCTGAATCTGAATCAGAACTTGGAAGATAAGGTAAATCATCATTGCCCAACGCTTTGTTTATAAGTTCCATTTTAGCGTTATACTTTTCTGAACATTCGGCTTTACATTCAGCTTTTCTTCTAAGCCCTCTACTTGTGTTAAAGGGGTGTTTTATATTGCATTTTGTGTTACAGCCAATAAGTATTGCTTTTGCAGCACCCTCTCCCTCACCATTGCTCCAATCTCCGTCAGCGGAAGCGAAACCTAATTCATAATCTAATTTATTCATAATGTCTAGTTTATAGTTAAAAATATTAATTACTTTTTTTCTTCATTAAAAAATATCCACCAACTGCTACCGCTGCTGCTGCTATTGCTGATTCCTAATATTTGTCTCCGTTGTATATATAATTATCTACTGTGTTTTTCATAATATATATTTTAAATAATATATATTTATTTTCTTTTAATTAATACCACAACTCCAATCACTAAAGCCAAAGCTCCAATACCAATTCCAATCATAGCAGGAGTCGAAAGTCCATTTTCGTCAGGTTGTACTGTTGGAGCTTTTGGGATAATTTCGCCTGATTTGACTCCCCCGATTGAATCTAAACTGCGGATTCTATCCATTTGAGCTGCCCTACCATCAATAACACATGTTTTATGACATTCTTTACCGCCTTTTCTCCATTTAAGTCCTTTAACCGTTTTACAGTCGTTTTTGCATTTTCTACAAATATCGTTAACGCATGGAGGGTAAGCCAATGCAAAAAGCAATCCATATCCTAAAAAGTTGTTAAACTCTCCCTCTGCTGAATTCCATCCGTTAGCATTGTGATAATTTGAGATAGAACTAATATCGTTATAGAAATCTAAACTTGGGTCTTCCGTTCCAAGTTGAACTTGATAATCATTAGCTCCTCTTGCCATCCTAGAACGCATGTTGCTATTTCTTGGTGTTGGGACTATATTTAATTGCTGATTAATTGTTTCCATGTCTTTTTTTTATATAATGTTATTTATCTTAAAAAGGCTTTTGCAATTGCATTTAATGGATTTTTATCCTTTTCTATAAGCCCCTTTTTCAAAGCAAGTTTTCCAACCCCTCCTGAAACTTTTATTTCTGTCCCTTCTTTATAGTAATGTCCTTTTAAGAAGCCTTTTGTGCTTCCAACTTTTACGGTAAACTGCCCGTTGTCCCAATAAACTAAAGAAATTTTTTCGTCCCTTAAACCATAATCAGCGGGGGTCTTTCCTATCAATCTAGCAAGATTTGATGTGGTTCTTTTAATTATAATACGATTTCTGTATGTACCTGCTCCTGAACCAAAGTATTTTTTTACTGCTTCGAAATTATTTTTCTTTCTTTGTTCGGTAGTTAGTGGGGTGGGTGGGGGTGTTCCTGACCCTGTTCCTGTTGAGGCAGGTGATACCTCTCCATCTAAATCTACATCCCATTCTTCGTCCTCGTCTTTTTCAGGTCGAGTAGCGAAGTAGGTTATAGTCCCTGCTATTATTAAAACGGCAGATATTCCTATGATTATTTTTGCTGATTTTGTCATATTTTAAGTAAAAGATATTGCGTCTTCTCTAACATACCCTGACGTATTATCGTTTAATGGTTTAGAGAGGTTAATTTTATACCAATTGTAATCATCATCTCCTTTTTCTACTTGAGAGATAACTCCTACAGGACTACTTGTGACTTTGCCTAAAAGATTGCCGCCAATTCCAATTCCAAAAAATTGAATTATACCATTGTCAATTTTTGGAGAACTTCGAACATTTGTATATTTTAAAGTTGGATGAACATTTACGGTTTTACCAATATCGTTTTTTGTTTGCTCTTCTACAACAACAACACTACCGTCACTTGAAAGGCATGTTTTACTTTTATTGTCCCATTTACCGCCTGTGCTTTTACACGCTTTTTTAATCTTTCTTTTCTTAGAAAGGTTGATGGATAAGATAATACCACCTGCGATAAGTATTGCTGCGGATGCTCCAATTATTATTTTTGTATTTGTTTTCATGTTTTCAAGTGTTTAGTTATTGACCACATTCTTTTCGCTTCATCTTCATCATCTAAGTAATAAGATAATGAATCTACAACACTACTATCGTGTCTAATCGAATAGTATTTAGAAACTAACGACATATCATGAGGTGTTTTGATAGATTGTAAAACTCTATAAACCTTTTCTTCATCATCATTAAAAAATCCAAAAGCACTTTCTAATTCATCCGCTTTTATCTTTGCCCCTTGATGGGAAATTGTAAGCTTTGTATTCTGATAATAGTTAGGGTTAAAAGCTTCTAATCCTTGAAGTTTTTTCAATGTTCTCTTTGCTCTTCTATCAGTCGCACATTCAGCTAAACCAATCTTACAAAGACCTTTTTTAGCAAGATAAACCGTCCCGATTACCGCACCAATAACTATAACCCCCATCACAATAGGAGTATATTTATTTTCAGCTATTTTTGATGCCGCTGCTGCTGCTACTATTGACATAATTATTTTTTTAAATTAAAATTTGGAGAACGGGCATTAACCACTCTCCTTTTTTTATTGTCCTTCTTCTGCTACAACTTCTTCCGTAGTTGTGATAGTAGTGGAATCATCTTTCTTGTAGTATCTAGTATAAATGATATATACTACAACCACGACACCTATGCCTACTAGAGTTTTTTGATTATTTGTCATTTGTTTTGTTTTTTTTATTAGTTAAATCTATATATTTCCCTCCATAATTAAATGGATTCGGTTTGTTTTATCTATGGAATGACGCATATTTTATGCTTTAATGTGTCAAAATTATCAATAAAGGTTTTTAAATAAACATATCTCTCTTTGTTCATTTCTGATGGAGCTTTATAAAACGTTTCTAAAAAGGCTTTATGAGCCTCAATTACAGGATAACCCATACCCATGTAAAGTGTCAACGCATTTAAATCTGCTTCAATTTCATCCTTTTGAACTTCATTTAAGTAAAAATGACTGAACTCATGACAAATAATCGCCATCCTCATTGGAATGCTCATTTTTCTAAACGCCTTTTGGCTTATTTCCATTCTCCCGTTGGAGTTTGAAATTCTAGCAGGAGTCGATAAAACCTGTCCATTGCTGTGTACAATTTGAGGTAAATAATCAATCGTGTACTTTCTATTGTCACTTTGATACCGCCCCGCAGCAAGAATACCTGCATTCTCACAGAATTGTTTAGCAAACTTCAAAAACGTCGATACTTTTTTCCCTGATAAACAAGGTAAGTATTGAAGTAGTTTCTTTTTCTCAAGATTAACGACTTCAACTTGACCACCATTCACCGCCATCACTTTTATAAGAAGTTTTTCAGGGCTTTGAGGCAATCGTATTTCAAAATTTTTATCCCCTGAAATATCAGCAACCCTATCCATATAGACAGCTCCATGTTTATATGGGTCTATCGCTCTAATCCTAATTTTAGTAGGAGAAGAACATCTTAGACCAACCACTATATTAGCGGGTTTCCTGTTAGTTTCTGCGAAGAATTGCTGCATCTTTAAAAGTCGTTTAAGCTTCCGTTTGGAGAAGATTTAAACAATAACGGGTCTCCGTTAAAAGCCATTTTGTCAGGATGCCCATCAAACCCCATAAATCCGTTTGTTCTTGGATTCATTTGATTCATTGCGTTTCTTCCTCTGCTTCTATTTTTATTGTTTTGAGCGTTCATAGCTGCAAAATTAGCCGCATCTTCCTCTACCTTCGCTTGCTTAACACCCTCTGTAACGCCTTTTTTAACAGCATCTTCAACTGATGAATCGTTTTTGGGAGTTCTGTTTACTAATTTGCCCATTGTTTTTTGAGCAATTAAAAATCCTACGCCAATAGAGAAGCCCGCAACGATACCTCCAATAATTCCTGATATTAATTTTTCTTTATCCATTTTGGTGTTTTTTATAATATATACTTCTTTTTACTCATCAATAGAAATTCCTAATTTAAGTTTCTCTTCCTTAATTTCTATGTCGATTTTATTAATCTTTTGCATTAAAGTAAAGTAACCTATAGCCCCTATAGCTACACCGCCAATAAGTCCAAAACCAACGTAACGCCAAAAACCACCTCCCGTTTTATTTGCGTAAACCCAACCACTAACAGTCCCTAAAGTTCCTATTCCCATTTGAGTAAGTGTAAGGGCTTTTTTCTTCCCTTCCAACTTCATTACTTTTATTGACTTTAAATCTGACATCTTATTTAGCCCCGCCTCCTTTAATCAAGTACTTTGTAGCTAAAGTGTAAATACCGTAAACTGCAAATCCTAATAAAGCAAATTGAACCATAGGATTTCCTAAATGGCTTTGCTCAAAAGCTAATGTTTTTTTTACTGTTGAATCAATTGGAGCGATACCCGTATCACCCACTGCATCATTCCATCCGTTGTTGTTATTTCTCATAATATATGTTATATAGTTTGTAAAGTATAAAGTTAACTATTTCTTAAACGCAAAACACAAACCGACCCCTAGCCCTAAAACAATAATCCCGCCAATTACTAACATTATTGTCTGCTTTCTTTTTTTGGCTTTAACAGCATCTAACTATGCATCCTTTGTTGCGCCTTGTAGCATTTGTGATTTTCGTGCTTCTTTCGCTTTTTCTTCATCACTTTTATTAAGCAATGTATGGGGCATAAATATGCCTTTAAAGATGCGTTTTGCATCTGCTGAATGATATGTCTCTGCTACATTGTTCATTATTTTTTCTTTCTAGCAAAATAAATTGCAGCCCCGATTCCAATCACTGCAACTAATGCAATTCCGATATAAAGACCTGTTCTACTTTTAGGAGGTTCAGGATAATATCCATCTCCACCAACTTGTACTCCATTTTCTTTATTTCCAAGTAATCCTCTAAGAAGTCCACCACCAATTTCTCCAATTGATGCGAGTACCCCTGATTTCTTTTTGAAAGAAGCAAAATCACCTGAATACCCTTTTACTAAGGCTTTGCTGTATTTTACCACTAAAGCGTTACAAGTAGCGTCATCTCCACAAGACAGCCCTGCATTGTAACACTTTGATTCTGCTTCCATCCCTTGAGCTTTATAAACGTCAACACAAGCCTGTGTAGCTTCTCCTGCATTCATATTAGACATGTCATTACTCCAAACCTCTTTTATAATTTGGGTATCGTATTGGTCTTGCGCTCCTAAATCTGTTGCTGCGTATAAAGTGTTAATATCCATTTTTTTATTTTTTTATTTTTTTATTGCTAAATAAATTGCTACTCCAACTCCTACAACTGCTAATCCACTAATAACGTAAATTGCTGTATTGTTTGGTGGTGGTGGTTGAGTAATAATTGTGGGATTATAATACCCCCCTCTTTCTTGTTGCTTTCGGTCTCTTCGATTTGACATCCAATTTCCGACAACCCCTAAAATACCTAATCCTATTTCAGTTGCTTTCGCTTTATCTTCATCAGACATTTCATTAACCTTATCCCCAACACCTCCAAAAAGCCCTTTAAAGAACTCCCCGTCTGCATTTTGAAACTCATCCTTTTCACAAGATGCTACTGCGTATAAATAATTAACGTCCATAATTTTATTTTTTCTTTCTAGCAAAATAAATTGCAGCTATAATTCCAATCACTGCGACACCTCCAATAACATAGAGTGCTGTATTGTTTGGTGGTGGTGGTTCTTCATAATAACCGTTCCCTCCATTAGAACCTCCTTTATCAAAAGAACCTCTTAAAATACCAAGTCCTTTATCAATCCAACCCGAACTTTGTGCAGTCTTCATCCAATCTCCAAAACTTCCTTTTTTGTCTGAATCGTTTAATAAATTATCTACACAAGATTTAACTTCTGCATCTGTATTATATTTTGACTCACAACTATCACTAGCTTCTTGTTCGGTCATATTGTTATAACTAACACCGCCAAATCCCGCTTTACATGCTAACCTATAAGCTTTATTATGACTTATTTCACCTCTATTAGCTCTTTGAGCATAGTTAGCGAATTTATTCAACTGATGCTCTCCGTATCCTTGAGAAAGTAAGTACCCGTAATATTCTGCTGCTGCTGACATTATTTAGTTTTTTTAAATGGTCTAAAAATTATTATTGCAATTCCTGCCGCAATAACTATTAATGGAAGCCATGATTTAACAACTACAGCTTTCCCCATTTCAGGGGCTTCTTCACCACCACCCATTATGCCTCCACCGCCACCGCCACCGACTGAACCGCCTGTGGTGTCTCCGTTTGGAAAAACATTTACAGTAGTTTCATCATCTTTTACAGGTCTTATGTGAACGTCATTAACAGAAGATTCGGCATTATCTATAATATCGGCTGTTGTATTATTTACAGGTAAAGAGCCTGAATTTGTTGTATTATTTACAGGTAAAGAGCCTGAATTTGTTGTATTATTTACAGGTAAAGAGCCTGAATTTGAATCGTAAACTGAAATAATCCCTTCTTTTACAACCTGTTCTTGCGTACTAGGTGTAAGACGAGTAGAGGATAGGCTTATTGCCGCATCTGCGTTTGCGTATCCTTTTGCTATTGCGTATTGATAATATGGATTCATAATCTATTATTTAAAAACCTTGATTAATACAATAACTCCTAAAGTGGCAATTAATAATTGCTTACCTGTAAATCCGAAATATTCTTTTTCCAAGACTGATTCGCTTTGATTTAAAACATTTCTTGAAGCATCTTCTGATTCGTCTAAAATCGTTTCGATTTTATCTCCTAAAGCAGCGATTTCTTTTTTTGAAATTTCTGCAAGAACTTTTGCTTCCGTTGTTGGTTCTAAAGAATTTTTATTTATAAGGTATCTCCCTTGCAAATCTTCTTTTACTAAAACTACTTTTCTAGTTTTATTCCCTGTTGATTCTTCTTTCCAAAGAGTTCCTTTAACGGTAGTCCCTGCTTTAAATAATTTTTTAGTCCCTACGTAATCAGCAATAGGAGTGTCCATAACAACTTCTGAATCGCTTGTTAAAACAAAAAGTCCTTCCTTTATATTTATCGGTCTCAATCGAGTCCCGAAAGTGGTCATTAAAACTCCGCTATTATTCTTCGTCATTTTCTATAATTTTTCTACCTATATAATTACCAATTACTCCACCTCCAACGCCTCCAATTGCCGTAAGGAGTAATTTATTCTTCCCTTTTAGCATTGCGTAAACTAAACCAATTACTGCCCCGCCAAGAGCAAAATTCACAAGTCGTTTACTCTTAACAGAATTAGAAGAAATTATTTTAGATGCTTTTAAACTTTGAAATACATCTGAAACTGATTTGTTTTCACTTTTCTCTTCTAAATCAAATACTTCTTCTACAGCTCCGTAATAAGGTTCGCTTCTCTTTTGGGATGGATTGCCTTTAATTTCACCGAGAATATTTAAAAATGGTTCAGGAATTAAATACCCGTCCTTTGTTTTTAATGCTAAAACTTGAGTATCGGGAGTTAAAGCAATATTGCTTACAGTACCTCGTACCCTTTGTCCCGTCCGAAAGCCTTTCTTCTTAACAGAATTTCCGACTCTTTTTGGAGCTAGACAATCATTTATTAATTCGCATTCAACTACTCTCATTCTTTAAGCGCAAAATATGTTACAATTCCACCTACCAATAATACACCTCCAATGATGTAAATAGGTGTGAAATTAGTTTTCTTCTCTTCAAAAAGTTCTCCAATCAATTCTTGGCGATACCTTTCTTCTTCAATTTTAGCTCTTTTCTTAGCTGTTCCAACTCCGAAAGCCGCATCTACAGAACCTATAATAGCTCCTACAATTGCACCAATCCATCCTCCGCTTTGAGTTCCTGCTGCGGTAGCTTTACCTATAGTTACCCCCGCTTTTCCAAGTTGTTCTTTAGCATCAACTCTACCTCTCCCTCCAATATTACTCCAATTGGTTTTGGTTAATGAGATTAAGTCTCTCATATTATTATTTTTTTGCAGTCATTCTCCAAACAACGATTGCTCCAATTATTAAAACCCCACCTACCACAACTATAGGCATCCAATTAGTTTTTTTCTCTTGACCAAATATTTTCTCATACATTTGACCTCTAGTTCTTTCTTCTTCTGCCTTCAAATCTTGGTTTGATGCTCCCCATTTACTAATTGACCCAATCATGTCAGCAATAGAAGCAACAATGTTTCCACCGCCTCCACCTTCGCCACCACTACCTTCGGCAGATGCGTAATCGCTTTTAGTAGCATCATCACCCATTACTAAAGTAACAGCTAAGTTTTTTTGAAAAATTGGATTGTTGTATAAGTTATAAGAAGCAAGCCGAATTAAATCTTCCTTAGAGGCTGTATCACTAGCTTTTATATTTGAGTACCTTAATGTTTTAGCCATTTCTTTTGGCTGTGTCTCAATTATATTAACCATTGCATCAATAAGAAGTTCTTTCATAAGAATTTCATCTTTCGATTTTACGGCAGCGTGTAAGTTTTCGATTATATTCCCCTTAAATCTCATATTATTTTTTCATTACAAGTGCTAAAGCAATAACAACTACTGCCCCGACAATCATAAGTTCTTTACTATCTGATTTTTGTTCCTTTGGTGAATTATCAATTTGGTTTTGCTTTTGAGTCAAAAGTTCTACTGATTTTTTAATGTCTTGCCCTTCCGCACTAGAAAATAAAGATTCTTTTTCTTTATCACAACTGCATGGTTTTTCTTTAGGCTCATCATTTTTAGTAGCTACTTTATTGTATTCAGAAACTAATTTTAAATCAGGATGAACAGATGCAATTCTAAAAAGTGCTTCTTTCCCGTGTTTCCTTACAGTATTAGCTAATTGTTCAGCAAGAATTTCAGGCTTACGAATAGCCTTTTCACCGAAACTATTTAGCACATTTTTAGCCCCGTTAGGGTTTTTATACGCTATATAATGATATATGGTCATATCCATTTCGAATGTTTTTGTTGGTTAAAAAAAAAGGGCAACAACTTATCGCTGTTGCCCTTAATATATTTACTAAAGTCGAAGATTATCCAACCAAGTTCCCTCTTGAAGGAAATTGGAATTGAGATAAATTCGGCTTAGTATAGTTCTTTCCAACAGAACGTCCACTTAAACCTCTTGACACATCAAGTTGTTCACTAGGATATAATCTAACAGTCAACGTAGCCGAAGCTAAGATAGTTGTCGTGATTTTTGTGAAAGCGTTCACAGGGAACTTGTGTCTCACAATTGTCACACCACCTTGTTGCTGCATTGGGTCAAGCGCAGGAGAGACAGGCATTGTCACCTCACGACCATTCGGCTCACGGTAGTTGATAATCAACTGTTTGAACGGTTGGGATGTGTTTGCAGATTGCAAATACATTAAACCAACTTTGAATGGTTCTGACTTGATTGATTCTAAAAACTCCGTATAAGTCACGTTGCCATTATCCATTGTAATGGTAATTGCTGCGGCATTTCCGAAGTTAGTAGCCCCAAACAGGTTACTGTTAGACCCTAAAAATACAACACTAGCTACATCATCCGTAGTAGAGTTTGCAATGTTTAGAATGAATGGTAAAGAAGCTTTAGCTTCTGCCCCTACTCCTTGACTAGCATAATTGTAGTCTTCACCACCTGCGTAATCATAAGCTTCGCCTCCCATGTTATCCCAACCATCATAGTTAGAATATTCGTTGTTTGCGAAATTTTGTGCGTCTGAAAAATAATTTTCCATGTTAATTTTTTTTTTTTGCTCTGAGAGCGTTTTTACTTTGGTTTATGAAATAACCTTAGAATTAGGGGTGCTTAAATTAATCTAATTTAGCCGCAGTTGCTTTCTTTACTTGTTCGTAAATCAACATTCCTCCTGCTACTCCTAATGCTACGGGAATCATTGCCATTAAAATACCTTTTATTTTGTCCATCTTATTTATTTTTTTTGGATTACACAATCCGTTTATTCGATAAGTCAAATTTAACATGAATATTCCAAGTTTAAAAAAAAACTTCTCGACCTAAACTCCTGTATTTTGAAGCAAACAAACGATACCACCGAAAAAACTGTGCTATCTTTTGTCAAGAAATAATTGGTTTTAAAAATATAAATGCTATATTTGATGCAATATTTAACGATATATTTATGAGTGAGAAATCTGAATTAAAACTTCCAAAAATATTATTAGCCGCTCCCCAACATGATAGTAAGAAATACTGTTGGGATATTTGGAAGAAAAGAGTGAAGAATCTTACATATTCAAACTTTGATGTATATATAGCTGATAATAGCGAAACAGGTGATTTTTCAAAAGAAATCAAATCAGAGGGTTTTATATGTGAAAGAGTCGGTCATGATATTGAGTCTGTTCTTGAAAGAACAACAAAAGCTCACGAGGCATGTAGGCTTTACGCTTTAAATAACGGATATGACTTTTTGTTTCACTTGGAAACTGATGTTATACCTCCTTTAGATGTTATTGAACGACTTCTCTCTAGTCGTAAGAATGTTATTTCGGGGGTTTATGACATTTTTCATGGGAAAATGCGTAAATCAATGATTCAGACGGCTGAACCTGTAGATAGAAGTGTTAGGGCTTACCGAACAGTTCCATTTATTGAACATGAAGAGCCTTTATTTTTCGACGGCACAGTTAAACAAGTTTACCACGCAGGACTTGGGTGTGTTTTAATTAGTAGATACGTATTTGAGAAAATACCTTTCAGAGTAGATTTAAATGCAATATATCATGCCGATACTTGGTTTGCTAATGATTGCTTTTATAGAGATATTCCTATATTCGCAGACACATTAATTCAATGTAAACATTTAAACGGTAGTTGGCTTGATTCTGCTGACGAAATATTAAACCCTGTTTTAGAAAAAAAATAATATATGAATAAATTAGAAAAATTACTTTACAGAAAAGCATCACTTGAAAACCTAATGAATATTTGGTCAAAAGGAATTAAAATGTATTCTGAATATATTAAGGCGTGTGAGAGTGTTGTTAATATTTCTTCAACTGAAAATCTTGCGGTTTTGCAAGCAAGGAAAGATATTCATGATGCTGACATTCCATACAGACACTATATTACATCTTTCAAAATGGCAGAAAGAGAATTGAACCATCACATACTTCCCGAAATACAAAAGATTGCCTCAAAAGAAGAGCAAAAAGGTATTGAGTTTATGGATACTGAAAAGGTATATAAAGAACTCGCTAAAGTTGAATTATTCGGGGATTATGCTAAAAGACCTGATAATGTAGAATTAATTGAAGTAAGTAGAGATATTGAGATTCACATTGATTTATTAAAAGGACTTATTGAAACGTCTTCTAAATTAGCTATAGAAACTACTGATAATTATTTAAAAGCAAAATCAAACCTTTCCGTTTTTAAATTAAATCTTCAATTAGCTACCAATATTAAAAGACTTGCTGAAAGAAATGATTATTACTACAATCAATTTAAGCCGAAATTTGACAAAGAAATGATTGAGGCTGATAAGTACATGCCCGCTTTATTAAAAAGAGCTAAATCACTTGTCGGTTTAAATGTGGATATTAAACTTAAATTTTTATTGGATGAGTACGATAAAAATAAGCACGATAGAGAAAAGGTTTGGTTGTTCTATACCGCACTAAAATCTAGGCTTAGAAAAATCGGTAAGGCAATGCGTGAAAACTCGCATGAATTTCAAGGTAAAATGCACTTAGCTAAAGACATTATTTGATATGGGAGATGCAGAATTTTCAACTAAACACTTAAAAGACAATCAGGAGAATAATCTGATAATAATGAGAAAAGGGAAATTTATTTCTTTATTCTTAAAGCTAAAGTCTGAAACGTCCAAAAGAAAAATTGGAAAGATAAATGTTGATACTAAGGTTTTACATATAGAACGAAACAGGAAGAGGCATCTTTTTAGAAAGCTTAACGCATACGGTATTTGTTTTCAAATAATAGAAGATGGGAAGCTTTTTGACAAAGTTAGAATCAAGGATGATTTTTCAGAGTGGCTAGTTCCTAAATCTTGGATTTTAGAAAATAAAATTATTCTTAACTTTCAAGGAAAAGGAGGTTTTGAATTGCAAGTTTTTTTACCTTTAGATAAAATTGAGGAATTCAAGAGACCTACACGCTATTAACCGTATACTAAAATATATGAAAGGAGCTTCTAAACTGAAACATGTTTTGTCAAAAATTAAATCAAAAAATAGACTTGTAAAAATTCTTGAATCTGAAAAAGTTAATGATGAAGGGAGAATAGATTTTGATATTTCAGTGCAAATACAAAGGATTGAGTCAGATATATATCAGTTAAAAAAGCAGGTGGTATTCCTTAAAAAAGGGAAGTCACATTTAGGAATTTCGTTTCCCAATACAAATCTAAACGATTACATTTAAAATTATATTATGCTAGTTATAACAGGGTCAGGGCGTTCAGGAACAACTATAATTGCTCAATGGTTAGAAGAATTGAATTTACTCCCTTATGATGGAGAATACATTGAACAATTTTATTCGGGGTTAGAACCTCGTGATGTAAAAAGAGTTAATTCCGCTATTTGGATAGGCAATGATGCCCCAATGCAATCATTCCCCGCTCAACAGGCGGCAATTATAGGTTTTGACTATTCTATAATTAAAGATTCAAAGTTTTTTCACGGGAATGTTTTAGATACGTGGGTTTCTGTAAGAACTGATTTAAAATTCTTAATCTGTATTCGTAAATTTTCACAGATAGAAAAAAGTAGGAGAAGAGTAAATCAAATGAATAAATTAAGAACCCCAAAAGAATTAGAGGGAGATTTTGGTAAATTTCTTAGTGGTGTTATTTTTAATAAAATCCCATTCGAAATAATATCGTTTCCTGATTTTGTAGATTCATACGAAGAGGTTTATAACAAAGTAAAGGCTTTAGAGCCTAATTTAAAAATAAACAAGAGAAAAGGGGAAATAGCTTGGGATAAAGTTGTTAATAAGAGTTTGTTAAGCTTCTAATCCATATCATTCATGTAACTGTAGGGGTCATGAATTTCATCAGCATCTCCTTTTGCTACATAATTAGAGACTAACCTTTTTATGTTTTTCTCTGAAACACCGCCTAGTCTATTAATCTTTATTTTTTTATCTTCGAGATGTTTTTTAACCAACTTCATCTTATCCCCAAGTGCTTGTTGTTTTTTGGCATCTATAACTTCTTGTGACTCAAAAATATTTTCAACTTCAATTTCAACACCTTCTATTTTTAGTTCCGCTTTTTTTCTTTCCCAAACTTTTCTTAAAGTCGTTTCAAGATATTCTTTTTCTTTTTCTGAAACTTTTTCTGAAAGTTGATTGATTGCAACATTAAAAGGAATCCCATCTATTATATATTCGTTTATAATCTCTGCTATTGCATTAAGATTCCCTTTTGAATATGTAATTATTATTCTGACGGTTTCGTTTGCCAAAACTTTATAATTCAAACAGTTTAGAGTATTCGTTGGTAAACTTATTTCCTCTGATACAACAAATTTATTTTGATTAAATACGGAAGGATTATTAATCAGCTTCATAGTATTCCCTGCCTGACCTCTAAAAATCTTAGTTATAGGAACATTTGCTTGATTAATATCATTGGCATAAACAGTTATATCATTAAATATATAAGGGGTGATATTACTTCTCAATTCTTGAGACAATTCAACGTAAGTTAAATTCCCTGAAAGTTCTAAAACTGATATTCCTGTTCCTTCATGTACATTATAAGTCGTGAAGCTGTATGCGTTGGTAGAAGTAAGCCCTGTAATAGTTGTAAATTCATTCTGAGTATAAAAACTTGCCGCTAAAGCTCCCGCAGGAACAGTTACAGGTACGGTAGCGGGCGGTGGATTCCAATAAACCCATGTGTTAATCGGAATTTTATAAATTATATAGTTAGCTCCAACTAATTCATAATCAAAATTATCCCCTGTAATTATTATTAACTGCGTTATTAAAGTAGCAATATCCCCTAATGAAGCTGTATTTGCAGTTTGAGGTGTTCCACCTTCATCAATCCAATCTACGTCATAAACTTGTGGAGAAGCAGGGACTAGTTCGGTTGTCGGAATTGTTACTGTTGAGTATTTAGTTGTAAATAAATCGCCATAATTTAAATTTTGTGGCGGGTTTATCCCTGTTGGTAACGAAAATAAATCTATTGTTTGGTCTTCGTTGGTTCGATTTATTAATTCAAAATCAATTCTATCTTTTTTAAGATTGGGTAGGTCAGCTTGAGGTATGGGTACTCCAATTTCCTGTCTAACCGCTAACGCCTCTAGTTCGTTATTAGCATTTTCAGCAATTATTTCCTCAATATAATTTCTTTTATTTTCCATAAAAAAAGAAGGACTGTTTTTAGCAGTCCTTACAAATTTAAGTATAATTTAAATAGAAATTAATTCCCATAATATTTTTCAGTATAATCATTAATCGTTTTAATCGCTAAATCTTTGTGATTTTTATAGATAGGCTCTCCTGTTATAATATTTTTTCTATTCAGCATTGGCTTCATTACTTTGTTGTAATTATCTTGTAGATACTGAAAAATTGCGTATTGGAATTGTCTCTTTGTAAAAGCTCCCATTAATTTACCTCTATCTTTATCTAGGTAGGCGTAAAAATATTTATTCCCTTTCTCGTACTCAATGTTTACCATTTTTTCAAGAATTCTTAAATGCTCTGTATTGCCTGCGAATTTAGTTTTATGTCTTTCAACTGTATCGTCGCATTGGTGAAACCTTAACCAATTACAGTTAGCCCAAAGTTTTGGGTGTGCTGCTTTACCAATTGACTGAAAATGTGTGATAACATCAACTGAAACGTGTCTTTGCGTAATAATACTACCAACTAAATCGTTTGGTAAACTATCTGAAACGAATTTATTTATATCTTCAATAAGAAGTAATCCGTTTTGATAATTATCAAGAATATGAGCAAGGGCTTCGGCAATTTCAACAAGATTCATTTTCCCGCCATTCGGTTTTAATATTGAAACTCTTCTTGCTTCTACCTTACTTGATAGTGTGAATTTTTTTATATCATCTAAAGAAATCGCTTTAATATGGTGGAAGCTTTGATTTTGGTCGGCTTTAATGTTTATGAATTCATTGTTAACATCTAAAAGAAGTACCTTTCTAGGTTTAGCACCTGTCGCAGGGTTGCCGTTCAGGTACTCCTGAATTAATTCTAGCGTAGCGTAAGTTTTTCCAACTCCTTTTCTGCCAACTGCTATTCCTAATAATGCTTCTCTTTTGCTCATAATTTATTATTGTTACGACTCACCTCCATGTATTTGTACAATCTCATTCCCCTCTGCCCCATACTCATCTTGATGTCCATTATTATTTTCTCCAAAATCTTCACTATTATTACCACTTTCTTCAAATTCAACACCATTATCTTGTGGTTGTTTCGGTTGCGGTTGTTCTTTAGGCGGTGTTATAATAGAATCTGCTTGTAATGGGTCGGGGCTTCTTGCTTTATCTCTTTTTGATTGTCTTATCGCCTCATTCTTATCCTTCTGCAACTGTTCAAAGGTACTCATAATTCCATTGGCAGTCTTTTTAAGGGTCATTATCTGAACTCCTTTCCAAGCAATATCCTTTCCAAATGCTATCATAAGGAACTGCTCATCTGTCATTCCCCAACCTTTTTTAGAAAAAACTCTTTCCATTGCGGGACGAACTTTTTCACCAAATTCAGGGTCATAAGCAATTGCTTCTTCCGCTTGCTCATTAAATGTTTGGAAGAACTCAATAGGGTTTGTCATTGTCCCATGCTCATCCATTGGGATTTGCATTGTAGGGTCAATTTCTCCTTTAATTGCTTTCTCTTGTATCTTTTCTTCGGGATATTTTACAAAAATCTTCCCTAATTCATGGAGCATTTCATATCCATCAAGAACGGTTTGAACAAGTTGTTTAGCGGCAAGCTTCTTGTCTTTGTCGGGAAGCTCTTCTATAGCCTCATTACGAACATTGTCCCATTCCTTTTTCCCTTCATCTTCTATTTCATCTTCTTCTGCTTGGGGGTTAAACTTATGGTCTTCTTCGTTGAATGGGGTGTCATTATTTATCTCTTCAAGCTTTTCACTTGTTGTTTTTTTATCAGCAAAATCAGGCTCTTCAATCTCCCCAACGTCAGTTTCATTCGCTTTATTATAGCTTCTTTGCTTGATTGGGTCTGCTAATGGATTAAAAAATGATGGTACTTCGTTAGTGGTGTCTGCCCCTGATGAATCATTAATTTCTTCTAAGATTTGTGCATCTTCCATATTGTTCTCTTTATCATTTGTAAAATTAATATCTTTTTCGCTATCGTCAAATATTTCGCCTGTATCTTCATCAACATTTAAATCCTTCGATATTTTTTTTTCTTCAATTGACTTATAGTTTGGTTCGGAAATTATTGATTCCCAAATTTCATCCAACCGTTCACCACTACTTACTTTTTCACTATCGAACCTACTTCTTTCAGCCTCATCTAAAGAGCCTAAAAAACTGTTTATATTTTTTAAAACCCTTTTTTCAGCTTTTGTAGGTCTACCATTTTTTCTAAAAATTATCCCCATATTAGCTATATTTTACCCATAAAATATTCTTTTGACTTTCGGTTTTCTTGTCCATCTCTTGAAAAATCTCAAGAAACTTTCTGTCTTGCCTTACGTCATAATCTAAATTATTGAATGTTTTTAAAGCACTACTTACTAGGGAGTGATTTCTACTCCCAAATATCCCCGCTATATCTGCGTGTTTATAGTCTAAATGTTTTTTAATTAAAATGAAACACATTGACCGAGCTTCCACAGGGATGCCTCTAATGTTTTTTTTCTTTAAATCCGTAGGCTTAACTTTGAAGAGGACTGATGTTTCTTTTGTGATAAATTTTATCAAAGAATTGTGAGCTTCAATAAACCCTTCTTCTGAGTTAAGTTCGTCAAGAGCGGCAACCACTTTTCTAACACCAACTTTTGATATAGTCCTTGCTAAACGTTTAATTATAGTGATTACTTCATCATCAATATTGCCCATACAGTCGAGAATTATTCACTACAAAAATACGTTAACTTTGTCAAAGTTTTCATTTTTTTAGTAAAAATTTTATTCTTTTATTGGGAATTTGGTGGCATCTAATGTCATATACCAATCTACAACGGCTTTCGCTTCATCATATCCTGTACAAAATCCTGCAAAATAGCCTTTATTGCATAATCGTGTTAACATTTTCCATTGAGTCCTTAAATGCTCATTATCTTTAAGCATTCCTGTTTTTCTGAAAGGACTATTTCCTGTAGCTTTTAGTTCTATTTTCAGCCCAAAATAACCACCTCTAGGTTCATCAATACTTAAATCAGGGATTCCGTTCTCCGAATGGAGCTTTTTTATTTTGTTGGCTAATCCTTGACCGACTCTTATTCCTGAATGGTCTGAATTAAAAATTGTTTCGGGATAATTTTCTCGAATGTAATCACAAAGCTTAATCTGCTCTGCTTCTTCATTAAAAGCCATAGTATCAAATATTTTTTACCACAATAACTTATCAGCGTACCAACCGTTTGTATTTCTTTTGGTTCGGTTTTTTTGGTGTCGCTTTTTATAAGCAGACCTCCTTTTTTTTGCGTAATCAATTCCCTTAGTTCTAATAAAGGTAGGATAATCTCCGTAGCCAATAGCTCCAATAGAGGCAACTTTTTCCCCCCCCTTAAAAACATCTATCTTTTTTCCTTTTACTTTACTTAGCTTAACCGTAAGACCTTGTTTAGCCGCTTGGCTTCTTGTATATTTAGTTATTCTATATGCCATTTTTTATTAGCTTATATCCTCCATAGACAGTTAATGCGAAAATTGAAAGCATAATTACCTTATTCTTAAATATTTTCATCCCATAATTATAACTGCTCCAACTACCATAAGGCAATACCTCCCAACGGTAACTCTTGTCGTCAGAATCTAATAGTCTCATTAGCATATAATCACTTCTACCGCTATCTTTTACGTGCTTAATTGCTTCGGGAAGAGAAGTAAACATTATGCTCTTCATTTCCTTGTAGTTCTCTTTTGGAATCCAAACAAGTTTTACAGTTCCGTTTTCGTAGTACATAATTTATTCGGGGGTTTCTGACGAATGATGGTTCACAACCAATCCACCTTTTACAACAAAAGAATATCTTGCTTTAACGACTTGAATTGAACCTTTATCTACAAAAGAAAATACATATATTCCACTTGCTATTTGTTCGTATAGTCCAATTTGAGTAATATTTCTAACAACCTTGCATTTTAGATTTTCTTTGTCTAAAAAATCATCAAAATACCCTTTTATTTCAGACCTACCAACTAACATCTTTTCGTAAGTAGCTAATAAAACGGCTTTTTCTGCATATCTTTTTGTCATTTCGATAGGTGTTGAAGAACCTATGCCCGCAACCCAATTACCAACTTCAATCGGAAGCTTATTTGAATACATCATCTTTTTATCTTTTTTAATTATTATTTTTAAAAATATAAAAAGCCTATAGGTTAAGTAAGGCTTTCTCTTTAAAATTAGGCTTAATCATAAATAACTTTGTAAGATTACATCTTAAAGGAACTAACCCTTATCGGTTCTGTTACTTGTTCCTTGTAGCGAAATAAATGGTAGTTCCTATAATAACTATAGCCCCTAAAGATATTCCTGCTATTAAAAGCCAATTTGGTTTCTTAAGCTCTTCTGCTTTATCATCTTTTGGCGTAACCACAACTACATCTAAAAGTCTTGACCCAAGAGATATTATTACGGGATTATTGGCATATTCTGCACGTATTGGGATATTTTGTTTCGCAAATCCAACGTGTGAAACATATAGATTAGGTGGGGTAAACGGAATCCCTTGTACGGGTATTTCAAAACTCCCATCAATATTAGTGTAAGCCCCTGTAGTCCCAACAATATTACCTTTATTATCAGATAGTCTTATCTTAGCGAAAGCAACGCCCTCCTTTGTAGCCCCGTCAATAACCCTACCTTTTATCTTATATATTTCCGCACTCATCTTTTTTCTTTTTATGTTCTACAAGAACTTACCTTTATCTGTTCTATTTGAACGTCTTTCGGTATATGTTTTACCTCCTGCTTCACCCGCCTTAACGTATTGATTAGCATTTTTTCTTCGAACTGTTTTAGTAACCAATTTCCCCGTTTTAGGGTCTTTTACTTTATACTCAAGAATAGCTTTTCTTTTGCTTATTCTACTACCCGCTTTTGTGCTAGACTTAACTTGAGCATCTTTAGCTCTATCCGCTCCACTAACGGGTATAGTTCTATTTGAAGCTTTTCTTTTCTTTGCTGCTATTTTTTTCTTTTGAACTTTTAATTTTGCTGCTGCTGTTCTCTTTTTTAGAGTTTCCGAATCAATATATACTCTTTTTCCTCCGACTTTTTTGGTTATTTTAAGACCTAATTTTTGTGCTGCTGCTCTTTGTCCTGCCGTTGCTTTTCTTGCCATTTTATCTATTTTTAAATTTAAAATTCACCTGCTTTTGATTTGCTTGATATTTTATCTTCAAGCTCTTTTTTTTGTAACTTTCTAACTTTATGGTTTTCTCTTATATTCCAAAGTGTTGCCAATGCTACTGCCGCAGACAGTAGTAAGAATAGTTGGTTTTTATTTTTAGTATCCATACCTATTTTTTTTATTCAATTTTAATAATCAAATATTCCCCCTAATACGCCTCCAAATAAGCCTTTAAGTTCTTCTTCTTCCTCAAGTTCCTCTTCCTCGTCTATTTTGTTTCCTTCTTCATTCAAATCTATATTCTCGTATGACTTGTCAGAAGATTCAATGTAGGAAATTATCTTATCAGCAATAAGTGTTGACAGGTTTTGAATCTTTAACATAGTGGCTTCTTCCCCCGCCTTCTTTGCCATCTTCAATTTTAGATTGAAAGTGACAATCATATCCCTAATATCTTTAGGCATATCATCTTTAGTCAATCCTTCTTCCGCTAGGATTTCTTCATGAGGATATAATTTTTCGGTTTTTTCAACCGTTTTTTTTGGTTCAACTTTTTCAACTGACTTAGTTTGACCACCTTCAATTTCAGCAATTATTTGATTGAAATCTTCATCTACTATTTCTGCCATATCGTATGTTTTACTCTTGGCTTTTTTTCCAAGCTTTACCCGCAACATAAATAGTTAGTGCTAAAAGCCCTAATCCTACTGCGTAACCTACTATTTTTTTTGTTTCCATAATTATTTTTATTAACTATTTACCAATTTAAGAAGCTTAAAGCTCCCGTGAACCATTCGTTAGTTTCAACTTTGCTCATTCCCCTGCTTTTAATAGCTTCCTTTTTACGATATGATTTCCCTCTCATTTCATCCTTGTAAGTAAGTCTTCTTTGAGCTGTTTTTTCTTCTTCACTTAATGCTTGCCACTCTTTCGTAGAAATCTTTAAATGCTCTCTTGTTCCTTTAATTGATGAAAGACCAACTCCACCACCCTCTGCGTAGGTAGAACCGCCTTTAGTATAAAGAGTAACATAATTACCATCCTCTTGCTTTCCTATCTCGTAATCATTAAGTTTCTTATCAAGAACATATAATACGCTTTCAGAAAACCCATTTAGAATTATATTTTTTCTACCACTTCTTTTTAAAGCTAAAATTTCGTTGTGGAATTTATAAGTAGGTGGGTATTTTTCATCCCTCCAATTTTCAAAATCAACCTTACCATCTCCCCACTCCTCGATTAATTCAGGATTGTTGTAAAACTCATTTTCCATCTCTCCACCCTCTGCGTAAGTTGAGCCTTTTAATTGTTTATGGTAAACTGTTTTGTCCGTATTCTTGCCGTTAATTACTTCGTACACAGATATATCGGAATAATCATCATCTTCATCATAATAATGAACATCAAATTCAACACCTTTAATTTTACTTGGGAAAGCTGTCCACCAATCTTCTTCTTCGGGAGTAAAATCAAACTTGTATGCTTCCCCTTTGTATTCAAATTCAACAGTTTGACTTGGTATAGAGCCACCCTCTGCGTAGGTAGAGCCACCTTTTTCTTTTTTATCCCAAAATTGTGGGTACTTACTTAGTTTTTTGTAAACCTCATTAATTTGATGGGTCAAATCCCCTCGTTCATCACTGTCTGTACTTTGACTTTTTTCAGCTTGTAATTCATACAAAGTTTCTAATAAATCATCATATACCTCTCCACCCCCTGCGTAGGTAGAACCGCCTTTAGAATAGTTCTTTACTATTCGTTGCTTAGTTTTAGGATGAAACTTTTCTAATAATTCAACTAACTCTTTTCTCGCTTCTTCTACTTCTTCTGTTGAACCATGAAATGATTTTTTTTGCAACGTACTAGATTCCGAATCTGAAATTAAATTCTTTTTTCTTGCTTCATCAAGAACATCATACGCCATCATTTTTGTAGACACGTTGTAAGAATCTATTTTCCCACCCTCTGCGTAGGTAGAACCGCCTTTGGATTCGATTTGGTCTTTGCTTACTCTGTGTATTCTGTTTGTTTTGTGATTATGCACATCATAAATACCGTGACTGTCTATTGCTTTAACAGTTCCGTTTTCAACTCTTTCAAACTGAATATCGCCATTAGGCATTTTTATTTCGGACAATGTAACTTTGTCACCAACTTTTATCTCTCCACCCTCTGCGTAGGTAGTTTTTTTAGAAACTATATATGATGTGCCATAATATCCTTTTCCATTATCTTCTACATTATATCTTTCAAAAAAAGAAGGGGGTAAATTTGAAGCGTCTTTGCTTGTTAGGTGTAAAATTATTTTACCACCTTTTTTTTCCATATAATAATCTCCACTTGGCTCGTATATATTGAGTTTTAATTCTGCTTTAGTTAATACTCCACCCAATGCGTAGGTAGAGTTTTCGGTTAAATATCTACCGCAATCAATCATTGAATCAGCCGTATTCGTTGTAACGCCTAGTTCTAATCCTACCGAATTACCACCCATTCCTTCTTCGTGAAGTTTAAATGCTTCTAAACATTTTGCTTCACCGTATTTTTTGATAGCGACTTTAATCTTGTTTGGTATCTCTCCACCCTCTGCGTAGGTAGGTTGAGAATTTAAAAACTCCATTACTATGTCTTCATCCGACCTGCCGTTGAAACTTCTATCTCTTTTTAACACCTCTATTACAGATTGATTGTCATTTCTAATGGTCATGGTGTCATCATTAAACTGCACATTCCATTTGTCATTTTTGGCTTGAAAATTCCATCCCCCCAAACTATGCCATTCTTCAGTGATAACAGAACCACCCCCTGCGTAGGTAGGCAGTTTGAATTTTTCGTTTAATGGTTTACCATTTTTATCATTTAAACTATAAAACTCCCCCTCTAAGGCTTCATTCCATCCCTCTAACCAATCAGATATATCATAGGCAAGGTCATTATCCTCACTTGCATAGCCGTCTTCATTGATTCTATCTAAGGCTTCTTCAATAGTCCAAATGTTAATTTCATCATCTTCGATAAATCTTACTCTAATTTCGTCAGTAAGTTTTCCTCCACCAATTGCTCCACCCTCTGCGTAGGTAGAACCACGTTTTTCTGATTTATAGTCTGAAATAGTATATGTTAAAGGCAACTTTCCTTCATTTACTAATTCTTTAATAGCATCAATGGTTGCAAGTTCATAGTTAGAATTAAATTCTATTCGACTCATATCCTCTTGGTCTATGTCATCACTATAGTCATTATCCCAAATAGACCCCGTTCTATTTTGAATTTCTATAATATTTCCACCTTTTGCGTAGGTAGAACCGCCTTTAGAAAATTCTCCATTTGCTTGTGCTAAAAGGATTCTATTTTCTTCTTGTAAGTTGTCGAAAATAGACATTAAATCTTCTTCATTTTCAGCACGTATAGAATATAAAACCTCGTCATTATATTTCAAGTCACCTATCTCAAATCCTTTAGAAACAATATCAATCTTATCTCCATTACGAACTGCCTTATGCGTAGATATTTCTTGAATTATCTCTCCACCTCCTGCGTAGGTAGAACCACCTTTAGCGAAAGTGTCGGTATTTATAACATTTCCACCTTTAGATTCTGCAAGTTCTTTAGCCCAATCTTCATCAAATAGCGACTGCTCATCATAATAATCGTACCACTTTTCATCATAGTAGTCGTAATATTTACCATCTTTT
>TARA_R110000803_G_scaffold13482_1_pt1 | contig 27030 bp, 33 predicted proteins | sample TARA_R110000803 | Tara Oceans TARA_R110000803 (sample SAMEA4397772) | marine metagenome | biome: Polar Biome; feature: [SRF] surface water layer (ENVO:00010504); material: water (ENVO:00002006), including particulate matter (ENVO:01000060) such as... | depth 5 m | reverse complement strand
TACTACAAGACTTCTCCTATAGCAGGTACTGTTGATAATGTATCTGGGCTTACTCTAACGATCCAACTTATTCCAGATGATTAAAAGGAAAATTAAATGTGCGCTCAAGCAGAAGTAAATAAAAGAAACATTGATATACTCGTTGAAGAGATTAAGAATCAAAGAGGAGCGGTTGCTACTTTAAGTGAAGATATAAAACGCTCCTTAAATACCATAGCAATCTTACAAGCAGAACTAGCAAACACCAAAGCAATGACTGCTCATATGCTAGGTCGAGGAACAGGCCCAACAGCATAAGGAGTCTTAAATGGCAATCACAATTGATCGTATTACTAGGGTCATAAATGTACCAAAAACTTTTAGTACCTTAATCCAATCAGTCCCAAAAGAGATTCGCCAATTAGACTTGAATGCTTTCAGGAAAGCCCTTAAAGATATTGAGGATAATGGAGATGGTATGTCCTACCTTGACACCCACAGACATAACACAACAGTGGAAGTTGGTGGGGTTATACTGTCAAGGGTTATAGAAATTATCAACGGGTACACTGTCACCTTTGAAGATGGAGCTTATGCTATTAACTTAGCTGGAGCTAACTCTAATGTAGGTGATATTGTAAACGTTAACCAAGTCTCTGTACGTTCTGCTAACTCAGCAGGTCTACAGGATTTGAGTACACTCTTATCAGCAGCATACAATAACACTGTAGTCCTTGATACAACAAAGGGGCAAGCTGGTACATCTACTCCTGTTGGCACAAGGTCAACTCCCTGTAACAATGCAAATGATGCTGTAGTGATAGCAGAGACTAATGGTATAGACTCAATATCTGTTGTAGGAAGCTATGTATTTTCTACAGGAGAGGATATATCTAATTTTAGGGTCATTGGACAGAACATGACCTTGAGTAACTTGGTAGTTTTACCCGGATCTGTTGTAACTAACTGTGAATTCTCTGACTGTCATTTAATGGGTACTCTAGATGGGGGATCAACTGTCGAGAGAAGCCTCATAACCGATTTATCATATACTCAGGGGTTTTTGTACAAGTGCGTTTTGTCCACTGGTACGATTACTCTGGGCGCAAGCACACACGCTGTTATAATGGATTGTTATTCAGGTGTTGTAGCTCCAACTATAGATATGGGTGGTTCAGGACAAGATCTTATAATTAGAAACTACAATGGTGCCCTCTTAATCACCAATAAAACTGGTTCTGACCTAATTGATATAGATCTTCAATCTGGTAAAATAACACTAGATAATACAGTTGTTGCAGGTGTCATTACTGTACGAGGAGATGGTAAGCTAGTTGATACGTCTGGTAATTATATACTTACAGGGGCTTGGAACGGTGCAACCATTATCAATGAAACCAACAGTGTATTGGCAGACCCCACCTTAGATTCTATTGCGAATGCGGTGTGGAATGAGGTGTTATAATGACAACTGCAAGCGAAAGAATGCTAGAGTTATCCCCTTTAGAAGATCAAGTATTAGGGTTTAACCCTGTTACTGGATCTTCCGCTAGAGAACATTTTCTAGCAATAACAACTGGAGGGGATGGACTACCATATGCTATTCCTGTCTTATCAGAGATTGAGGTAGATGCTGCACCAATTGAAATTGAAGTGGTACTGGATGCTGATCCAGACGTAGAACTTTGCTAAGGGTAAAATATGAAATGGACATTTGAAAACACAGGGGATACCTTCTCCTTGAATATAGGCCCTTTTATAGATAGTAGAGAGATCCTGTTGGATGATATCACAGAAGCTGTCTACATGGTTAAAGTCTTACAAACTGATGAAGATGTGGACGCTAAAGCAACGCTGACTCTTGGAGCTGGGCTTACAAAAGTAGCGGGTGCAACTGAGTTTGATGCTAAGATAACGTGCCAATTTTCAATAACAGATTTTGAAGAAGGGAAGTTAGACGCTAGTAAGAGGTTTTACTACACAGGTTTGGGGATAAAGACTTCAGGTATGAGTAAGTTCCTAGAGATTCAATTGAGAGATGATAGACTTCTGGTTATACCAGATTTCATCCATGACTAAACAAAAAGGCTAATACAATGACTACAGCAGTTACAGCAGTAGACGATACAGTTTATGTACTTCTTACAGCAGCAGATGCGCTTGTACAGAACACCTCGTCTTATCCCATCCGTGTTATTTTTGCAGGGTCTTTACCCTCAGTTAATGACGCAAACTATCACACAATAGACCCTACACAAGCTGTATTGAAGAGTGCGGGACTTCCAGCAGGTAACATCTACGCTAGGTCACACTTAGCAGATAGAACTTGTACTGTTTCTGTATCAATCTAAGAGGTTAATATGAGAGCTATAAGAGAAGGTCTTTTTAATTGGATTCTTAATCCATCTGTTATCTTTAGTAACCTACTAGGTGCTAACTTTACAGTGGATACTACAGTCTATAAAGCAGACCATACCGCCCACACCACAGACAATATCACAATATAAAGGAGAGTATGAATGGCAACTTTAGATCCAATCAATGTTGGTGTATCTCCTGATGATGGACTTGGCGACCCTCTCAGATCAGCTTTCGTAAAAATTAATTCCAATGAAAATATACTTAATACAGAAACGCTTGCTAAGACGTTCTCTACGGCAGTTATTGTTAAAGATTCAACAGATTTCCCCGCTCCTGCTAGTGGCATTATCACACTTATGGATAACACTACTTACATCATTGACGGTATTGTTACCATAACAGATAAGATTACCTTCGGTGCAGGCAACTCCATAATATCCCTAGATGCTAACTCTAATGAGTTAAACTACACAGGGGTTGGTGTTATGTTTACTACCGATAACAACAGTGTCCATATAACTAACGTATCGTTACGATGTGCTACAGGAACCTTGTTAAGTTTAACTGATACCGCACCTCTAAAAGAGAGTGTTATCGAGCTTGCCAGAGTGCAGGTACGCGAGTGCGATCATGTAGGAACAATTACAGATGTAAAGCAGTTTAGGTACTACCAAAATGTATATGAGGATATCAAAACAACTGGACACGTATTTGCTGGTGACATAGAGCAGATTTATTGTGGTCAAACAGATTTTGTAAACAACTCCCTAACACCTACATATGACCTTGGTACGGTTACTTCAGATTTGATATGGTTCGTTGATTATCAAGCAAATCTAACGAATGCAGCAAGTACACTAATTACTGGTTTAGCTGACAATGGCAACCTTAACGCTGGTGGATTTGGGCAAGTAATTGTAGGTCTTCATTTAGGTGCAGGAACACCCTTTGTTGGTGTATCCCCTGAGGATTCCGAGTGGTATTTCCAAGCTCTTAATGATACCCCTGCTACACAATCTGTTGCACTTCTCAGTCTTGATGGGGGAGTAGCAGAAACAGTTATTTCTGGAGTAGATGCTCCTGTTAAAGTTAATGCAGTCTGGACAATAAATAAAGATTCCTTATATACCGTAGATACAAACGGGAGGTCTACATACACCCCTTCTAGGCGTGTTTCAGGGTCAATTGACGTTGTACTAGGTGTAAAGAGTGTTACAGGTAATGCTGATGCTGCTATTTATATTGCTATCAATGGTGTTGTAGTTACCCCAGACATACCAGTTGCCGTTACAATTAATAAGCCAGTTGAGCTATCTACTATATGGAATCATGACTTTATGCAAGGGGACTATGTTGAGGTGTTCGTTGCAAATGAAACAAACACAAACAACCTTGTTGTTACGAGTGGAATAATAAGAGTTTTGTAATACTTTAAACAAAAGACTAATAACCCTTGACTTTTAAAGTTACTTGGGTTATAGTGTTTGCTTAATTGATGTGGAGGCATTATGACAGCATTGTTTGGCCCAGCATCAAGAAAGCAAGAGATGTTTATTAATAGTAAAGCAACTATCACTGTATTTGGTGGTGCTGCTGGTAGTGGTAAATCTTATATGGGTCTTATGGACTTACTTAAGTGGGTACACCTACCAAAGTTTCGTGGTGTTGTGTTTAGACGTACTACCCCTCAGTTAAAAGGGGTTGGTGGTATGTGGGATGTAGCACAGAGTATGTACGGTGATGTTTTTAATAAGTTAAAGATATCCTCTAAAGACTCTAAGGTTACTTTCCCCTCTAAAGCAGAGGTGATGATGCGCCACATGGAACACGTAAAAGATAAATATAACATTCAGGGTTGGCAGATATCAGAAGCTCTGGTAGATGAAGCCACCCAGTTTGAAGAAGAACAGATTATGTATATCATATCTCGTCTTCGTACAGATGCACCTATGGCATCTCATTTGAAAATGACCTGTAACCCTGATTACGATTCTTTCCTAAGAGTATGGTTAGAAAAAGCTGGCTATCTAGATAAAGAGGGTTTCCCTCTAGAAGATCGTTGCGGGGAGATAGTGTATTGTGGTCAAGTCGGTGGACAGATGGAGTTTGAATCTTCAATGGAAGAATGGCTGGAGAAACACCCTAGCATCTTACGTCCTATGTCCTTCTGCTTCATCAATGCAACGTGTAAAGATAACCCTGCTCTGTTGGAAATGGAACCAGACTATTTATCCAAACTAGAAAACTTACCTCGTGTAGAGCGTGACAGATTACTTCATGGTAACTGGTACGCAAGAGAGACAGCTTCTGGTTATTGGAAACGCGAGTGGTGTAGCGACCCTATATCATTATATCAAATTCCCAAAGGTTGCCGTTCAGCTAGAAGCTGGGATATGGCAGCTACATTACCTTCTGAGATTTACCCTAACCCCGATTACACTGTTGGTGTTCGTGGTTGCGTTGACGATGAAGGTACAGTTTACATTATGGATGTTAAACGTTTTAGAGACAGACCTGCTGGAGTCATTAATAAGCTTTTATCTGCTGCTAATGATGATGGACAGGATTGTATTATAACTATTCCAAAAGATCCCGGTGCTGCTGGTAAATCTGCTGCCGATCACGTAACATCTAAATGTTTCGAGAATGGGTTTACTTGTAGACAGAAACAAACTAAAACTGGTAAGGATAAACGATTTGAACCTGTTGCTGCATTAGCAGAGAATGGAATGATTAAGATCGTTAAAGGGGATTGGAATAAAATGTTCCATGATGAGTTAGAAGCCTTTGGCTCTGGTAGAGGACACGATGATATGGTTGATGCTATATCTGATCTTGTTCATGAACTGTGTCAACGTAGGGCAATACCTTCATTCTCCTGTCCAACAGGACTTACACAAGATAGTCCATTCACAACTAAAGCAAGGAGTTAAAATTGTCTAACAATCCCTCTGATGTGAAACTCCTTTCTGAAGCTTCGAGAGTTATTATGCCTGAGATCGGAAGTAGCGGTCTAGCTAACCCTCTTGGGCTTATTCGAGATGATTTTTACAAAGAATTAGAATACCCTTTGGCAGCTAGAACTTTCAAGAACATGACATACCATCCTGCGGTATCTTCTGCCATTACGGTTATTGAAGATACTATTCGTAGGGTTACATGGAGTGTTGAACCACCTAAAGAAGGCGATGTTCCAGAAGAACGTGTACAATTCATTAATACCTGTAAGGATGATATGGATCGCCCTTGGACTGAATACATCCAAGAGTTCTTGTCAATCCTCTCCTATGGTTTCTCTGTTAATGAGAAGGTTTGGAAAAGACGTACAAAGAAGAATCAAAAGTCTCGCTTCGATGATGGACTTATTGGTTGGAAGAAACTACCTACTCGTAACCAAGCCTCTATTAAACGTTGGGTTTGGGATGAGGATGGTAGAGATCTTATAGGTGTTATTCAAGATTTATCCCAAGTTAAGGGTGGTTCTTTAAGATACAATATAACTGGTCAGCTGGTTGGTATCCCAAGAAATAAATTCTTACACTTTCGTCACAATGCACAGTTAGATAATCCAGAAGGTAATTCTCCACTTAAGCAAGCTTTTATACCTTGGACTTATCTTACTACAATTGAAGAGTATGAAGCTGTTGGTGTATCCCGTGATATGAACGGTATGCCAATGATCAAATTACCTCCTGAATACATGGCTGAGAACGCTTCTGACGATAAGAAGGCGGTGTTCGAGTATATGAAGCAGGTAGTGCGAAACATCAACGCTAATGAGCAGTCAGGCTTAGTATTCCCTAAGTTTGTTGATCCTGACACTAAGCAAGATGCTTTCGAGTTTGAACTAGTAGGTACACAAGGTTCTAAGAGTTACGACACAGACGCTATTATTCGCAGATACGAACAAAAGATTCTAATGACTTTCTTAGCAGATGTTCTGTTAATGGGTCATGGTAGTACAGGTTCATTCTCACTAGCAACTGAAAAGTCTAGCTTACTCTCTGTTAAAGTGTCTGCTGTACTAGATCAAATTGTAGATGTTATTAACACTGACCTTATCCCACATACTTTTAGGATGAATGGTTGGGATGATACACACACCCCTAAGATCACATATGATAGCTTTGATCCTACATCACTTGATGAGGTTGGTAAGCTGATCCAGAGGACAGTTTCAGTAGGTGCTATGTCTGTAGACGAACCTCTCTCGGATAAACTAAGAGAGTTGATTGAGGTTGGCCCCGCTGACCCTAGCAAACCTGTATTAATGCCTTCAGAGAGTACAACTAAAGCTGGTGAAGGAATGAAAACGGCTGGAGAAGGTACTGCTAAGAAACCGGGTGGTTCTGATAGTTCATCTAGTAACAACGATAACGCATCTTAGAGGTGATTATGGATAACAAAGAAAAAGCAAGTCTCTTAGAGGGCTTCACAGCCTTCCTAGAGAAGCATTTTGATGGAACGACCCAAGAGGTTGAACCTGCACAGGAGGTTGTTAAGTCTGTTGACTTAGAACAACGTAAAGCTTTATTTGTAGCTTTAGCTCCTGAAGTAGAGGACTTACACGGTGATATATACTCAGCAGAAGAGATCGAGAAAGCTTGTCACAATTACAACACCCATTGTAGTAAAGCTAACTTGTTTCATGAATTTGAGATTAACGAAGCATACCCTGTTGAGTCCTATATCAACCCTTGCGAATTTACTTTAGATGATGATCGAGTTATTACTAAAGGAAGCTGGTTGCAATTGTGGACGTTTGATAACTCAGAAGTAGGGGAAAACCTTTGGAAGAGTGTTAAGTCTGGAGACATTAACGGCATCTCAATTGGCTGTAGAGCCACTGTAGAGGATTTAGATGAGTAGCTTATACCTTTATTGGATACACCACAAAAACCACTCAGATGTAACGAGAGAGGGTTATATAGGTGTTAGCGGTGATCCTTCCAGAAGGTTTAAAGAACATACGTCTAGAAAAGATAATATCCACTTACATAACGCCTTAACTGCTTACGGTGAGGATATTGTCTTTAAAGTCTTAGCTCTAGGAGAACGAGCTTACATCCTACAGTTAGAACATAGTCTAAGACCTACTAAACAAGTTGGATGGAATATAGCGGTTGGAGGTTGTATACCCCCTGATCAAACAGGTTTCCATATGCCAAAATCAATGTGTTCAGAAACTTCTATAAGAGTTAAAGCTTTTAGGAACACAGCAGAGGGCAGGTTAGCCTACAAGGATGTCAACCTTGGTAGGATCTGCACTGATAAGACTAGATCTAAGATTGCAAAGACTTTAACTAAATTCTGGAGAACACCGGATGGTGTCTTTGAAGGGATTCATGAGGTACTATCTTTTTATAACCTAAAAAGCCAATCTTCTGTATACCGAAGACATAACGCTGTTAAAGGGAAATATAAAGACTGGTTTATAGAGGAAAAGGTAAATGACTGAAATAACAAAGAAAGCCCAGCGTAGACTATCGGAGTTCAACTTTGAAGCTGAAGGCTCCCATGTTGCACTTGTCGGTAAACACCAAGGTGGCCCTGCAAACGGGGTACATACTTTAATAACAAAAGCTACAGATAATGTAGAAGAAGTACAGAAAGCGGAAGTTGCGATTAGGATGGATATTGTATCTTTCCTGTCTAACTTCTTTCATATGTGGGAAGTTGAAGCTGCTACTTTAGCAACTATCTTCGGCATTGAAAATGACTTCTTTGATGAAGACTTCACTTTTGAAGAATTTAACTCACTTGGAGAAACAGAAGTAACCCTTTTGAAATCTGCTAGTGATGTTGATAAGACTGAGGAAACTCTCAGTGCGTTTGTAACAGGTCTTGATAGTGAAGACTTAAATACACTCAAAGCGTTAGCTGAGAGTTTTAACATTAAACTACAGGAACATAATGATATGTCAACTGAATTAGAAAAAGCTCTAGAAGCTAAGACAGAAGAACTGGAAAAAGCATTTGAAGCTAAGATGGCTGACGCTGTTGCAGTTGCTAAAGCTGAAGGTGATGCTGCTAAGGTTGAACTAGAAGAAATTAATAAAGCTGCTGAAGAAGCTAAGACAGCGGAGTTCGTTGAACTTGCTAAGTCTCTTGGTGCAGAAGAAGATTTGGGCGTTGCTATGGCAGTTGTATCTGCTACTGAGCAAGGCGCATTGGTAATCAAAGCTCTGAAAGATGCACATAAACGTCTTGATGAAGTTGTTGAGAAAGAGGCAGGTTTTACCGGCGAAGCTGTAACAAGTGAAGCAGACACCTCTATTATGAAAGCTATGAAAAACAAATACGAAACTAACAAAGACTAATCTTAGGAGATTTATATGTCTGTAATCGCTACTGAAAAAGCTCGACTGAGCAACCTTGTAAAATACGAAGAAGGTGGTCTTAACTACTATTCTCGTGATGAAGTAACCGCTATCACAGGACAAACTATCAACATCGGTTCTGTTCTAGGTAAAATCACTGCATCTGGTAAATATATCCTATCTGACGCTGACGCTGTAGATGGCTCTCAAGTTGCTGCTGCTGTATGTTTGCAGAACCTTGGCACTTTGGCTGCTGATGCACAATGCGTAGTTATTGTACGTGATGCTATCGTTAGCCGCGCAGCTCTTGTATACGATGCTGCAAATGATGCTGGCGAGATTCTGATCGCTGAAGATGAATTGAAAGCCCTTGGTATTCTGGTACGTGCTGGTCAAGCTGACTACACATTCGCCGTATAACAACAACAACTAATAAGGATTTAAAATAATATGTCTAATGTAATCTCTCTAGGTGATTTCAATCAATTCACCGACCTGACTGACGCAATTCAGTTTGTACCTAATAAGTGGACTCGTATCGGTGATATGGGGTTGTTTACTCCTCGTGGTACTTCACAACTGTCTGTAACTTTTGATCGTGTTGATGGTAAACTATCTGCACTGGAAGCTCGTCAACGTGGCGTTCAGCCTGTTTATGGTTCTAACGAAATCGTTAAGACTCTAAGCTATGCAACTGCTTACTTCCCAGCTAACGATAAAGTAGCTCCAGAAGATATCCAAGGCCGCCGCCGTCCGGGTTCTGCTGATCAAACTGATATGGTTACTGACGCAGTAATGCGTAAAGTAGAAAACCTTCGTATGGCTCATGCACAAACTCGTGAGTACATGGAAATGCAAGCACTGAAAGGTCTTGTTAAGTCTCCAGATGGTACTGTATTTGCTGATCTGTATACTGACTTCGGTTTCACACAGAAAACTGTTGACTTCTTGCTGGGTACAGCTACTACAGACGTAGATAGCAAAATCCGTGAAATGGTTCGCCATATCGAAGATAACGCTTTCTCTGGTGGTTCTATCGGTGGTATCCGAGTTATGGTTTCTCAAGAATTCTTTGATAAGCTGATTACTCATGCTACAATCCGTGATGCTTACATCAACTACCAAAACAGCAATCAAATGGGTGGCGGTCAAGTATTGCGTGATGACCTACGCCGTAGCTTCGTACACCAAGGTGTTGTTTTTGAAGAGTATCGTGGTTCTATCACTAAGCTTGATGGTACTGTTGAGCGTATGATTGATGCTCAAGAAGGTCACGCTTTCCCAACTGGTATTGACGGTATGTTTGAGACATGGTATAGCCCAGCTCATCACATGGATTTCGTTAACACTGTTGGTGAAGAAGTTTACGCTTGGTCTTTACCAGCGCGTGACGGTAGTGGTATTGAGATCTTCTCTCAGTCTGCTCCTCTGCCATTGTGCAAACGTCCACAAGCACTAGTTAAGGTTTCGACTTCTAACTAAGATTGCTTGACTAGAGAGGGGGTCTTTATGGCCCCCTTTTGTTTTATTTCTAAGAGGTTAATATGGCATTTCCTACCGATCCACTAAATCCAGAAAACAATCCAGTTGATAGGGTACGACTCTTAGTTGGAGATATAGATCCGGGCGATCTAGAACTCATAGAAGACCTTTACATCTACTTCCTAGATGCTAATGCACAAGATGAACCAAAGGCCGCTGTACAAGCTCTGAAAGCTCTAGTAGCTAAATACGCTAAAGCTATGGAAGAGGTTGTTGGTGATGTTGAGGTTAAGCTTCAACAAAGATATAGAGGTTATTCTGACCTCCTAGACAAATTCCTGAAAGACCCCGCTTATGGTGTTTTAGGTACAATTAATTTATACGCTGGTGGACTAAGCTTCTCTGAGAAGAGAACTGATGCACTCAACAGCGATTTAAGAAATTCCCCCTTTACTGTAGGGTCGGCTACAAGTCGTTCTTCTGGGGAATACTCTGCACCCTACTACAAGAACCTCGATATACTTGAGGAGTAATATATGCCAAGTATTAGGTTTAGTATTAAGACTAAAGAGAACCTAAAAGGTCTTAGACACTTAGGTGAAAGACTAAAGAAACAAAAAGATATGGTAGCAGAAGTTGGTCATTTCGGAGGTAAAGCTCATCCATTTGATACTGGTGGAGCTACTATAGCTGGTATATCCCTAATCAACCAACAAGGTAATTCAAAGATACCAGCAAGACCCTACATGGTGTTGGCTCTTGAATCCCCTGTTTTTAAGAAAGCTTGGGAAAAAGCAGTTTACGGTATTGCTTTCGGGGAAACTACAGTTGGTAAGTCGGGTCAAGTTAGAGGAGTAACAATCTCCTCAGAACTACCAAAACTAGGTAGAATCCTCAGAGATATAATGATGGGTATTATTCAAACTAACCCTTGGATGAAAGGTAACTCTGCTGCAACTATTGCTAAGAAAGGTTTTGATCATCCTTTGATTGAAACAGCTAATTTGGTTAACGATTTAGAATCAAGAATATCTAAAGATGTAGGTCGTAGACGAGACAGAGGATTAAACAAGGTGGCTAGATAATGTCAAGTAAATTACCCCAACTTTGCACCATATCAGGTCAAACAGTTGACAGGAAACGTTATTCTCCCTCTACTTATGGTGGTGGTAGGAGTGTAAAAGGTTACTTCCTAATTGAAGAAGACATATTTGCTTCTGTCCAACCTCCTAACAGAGCTGCTTTCGAGATGATCGCACAGCTTCCAGAGGGTAAACGAACAAAGACTTGGATAACTGTATACTGTGAATTAGACACATTTTTAGCTGCTGATGATAGGCAAAACATACCCCCTGACATAATCATATACGAATGTGACGAATATGAAGTACACACAGTTACCCACAGACGCGGTAGGCACCTTAATCATGATGTAGTCTTAGCTGTAAGGAAGGAGACATAAATGGGAATCAATATAAAAACTCTAGAAGATAACTTACATACTATCGTAGAGCCTATTGTTATTGCCTCAGACCCACAAGCTATTTTGATTATTGAACCTAACGATGGCATAACCCCAAACTCCTCTTACGCAACCATGAAAACTATATCTTTTGACCAAAGAGGTTTTCATATAGTAGGTGAGGTGGATGATAACGGGGATATCAAAGTTCGCGTAGAATACAACATAGGGTTTCAATTCTCTACCTTCGGGCCTAACTCGAAACAAATCAACTCAGATATTCACTTTGCTCTTGTAAACAACCCGCTTGTTCATGAGAGTTTAGATGGTATAAACCTCTTCCAATATAACACACCCATCGTTTCAGATATCCCTGTATTTGAAGATACTGTTTGGGAAGAGAGGAACCAAACTGCGATACTATTTCACTACGCTCACGAAGAACTTGTACAAGTTAGTATTATTGAACAAGCTACCCTTGAAGGCACGTATCTAGATATTGCAGACAATGTTGTATTAACAACTTCCCAAACTATTATTTCACCCTAACTACATAAGTGGTTAAAAACTTTTAGAGGAAAAACTTAAATGAGTGATATCGAACAAATCATTGACGTACAGATCTCTCGTCAAACAACAGCAGTAACACAGGCTGGTTTCGGCGTTATGATGTTCTTAGGTCTTAACAAAAGATTCAACGAACGTGCCGTACAGTACAGTACCCTTTCTGAAATGACGGATGCTGGTTTTGAAGCAACGGATAAAGAATATCTTGCAGCTTCTGTTTACTTTGCACAACCTATTTCACCAACTGTAATCATCATTGGTCGCCAAGCCGCTTCTGATGTACAAGTAATCACATATGGTGCCGCTGCTGGTGCTGGTGAAGTGTTCACAGTATCTATTGATGATGGTGTTGGTGGTGCTGAAACCTTTACTCACGTATCTGCTGGTGTTGAAACTGCCGAAGTTGTTGCTGCTGCTATGGAAGCCTTAATAAATGGATCGGGTACACTTGCTGTAACTCATGATGATTCGGCTGCTGACGGTACTGCTACACTAACCCCTGATGTTGCCTTAGCTCCATATACTTTGAAGCTTTCTAGTAATGTAACTGATGCAATAACTACAACAGAGACACTTACAGACGCTCTTACGGCTGTTGCAGCGGATAACCCTGACTTCTACGGTATTACAGCATATACTCACCTTGAAGCCGATATCCTTGAGATTTCTGTCTTTGCTAACGCTGGTAAGTACATCTACGGTTATTCTACAGCTAATGCTACAGACAAAACCTCATCTGACACTGGCATTATGGGTCAGCTTAAAGCTCTAACTTATGATCGGACATTCGGTTCATGGGATGAAGAAGCTGGCGAAGGTCAAGGTGATGCTACTGAATACCCAGAGGCTGCATGGATCGGTAACCGTTTCCCATCTGCACCGGGTAGTTCTACTTGGATGTTTAAGTCTTTATCTGGTATTTCTGTTGATAATATAACAGGTACAGAGTCTACAAACGTTCGTAACAAGAACGGTAACACTTACGAAACAATTGGTGGTGTTAACATCACTCGTGAAGGTAAGGTTGCATCTGGTGAATACATTGACGTTATGCGCGGTGTTGATTGGCTAGAGTCTCGTATGGAAGAACGTATTTACAGTCGCTTTGTAAACCTTCCTAAGATTCCTTACACTAATGCTGGTATCGCAATTATTGAAGCGGAAGTTCGCGCTCAATTGCAAGAGGCTGTTGCAGCAGGTGTTATTGACGGCGAACAAGATATTATTATTGTCGCTCCTAAGATCTCTGAGATCAGTGTTAATGATCGTGCTAACCGTATCTTACCTGCTATTACTTTTGAAGCTAAGTTAGCTGGTGCAATACACAAAGCAACTATTCGTGGAACAGTTACTGTTTAACGCTTTAAGAATGGAGGTATTAGTTTACTTCTCCCCTCGTCTTAATCGACAACATATGCCTCCTAATGTTGGGGAGAGGTACTTAAATTTTTTATATGGAATATAGAGTTCCATTCATCTTGAGGATAATAAAGTGGCAGTAAAAACGTATAGCCCAAAAGACATTTCAGTGATTGTAGCTGGTACAATCATAACTGGATTTGCAGAAGATTCTTTCTTGTCTGTTGAACGTGCTAGTGATGCCTTTACGAAGGTTGTTGGCGCAGATGGAGAAGTAGCAAGAACAGCTTCTGCTGACAGATCAGGCATGATCACTCTTACATTGATCCAGACTAGTGCAAGTAATGATATTCTATCTGCTTTGCAACTTGCTGATGAAATATCCCTAGCTGGCAAGTTCCCAGTTATGGTTAAAGATAATCTAGGAACTTCCTTGTACATCTCTGGTACTGCTTGGATTCAGAAAGTCTCTGATGCAGAATATGGTGCAGAGATTGGAGATCGTGAGTGGGTAATTGAATGTGCTGACTTATCATTGCTTGTTGGCGGTAATCAGACTTAATTAGTATATGAACCTCGGTATGTTCTAAAAGTGCCTTACTTTTTGCTTGGAGGCAAACTATGATTGAAGATAAAGAATTAGAGATAGACGGTGAAACATTCCGTATTGCACCTTTCCCTGCTTTTAAGGGTTTGGTTTATTTAAAGAAACTTACAAAGATTGTTGGCCCTAGTATCGCTACTATGTTTGGTGGTGAAGAAGCTACTGAACTTGCTGATCTTTCTAGTGCAGAGAAAGCTGTAGAGCTTCTTGTACAGAACTTCGATGGTGACGGTGTAGAAACCTTGATTAAAGACTTAGTGGCATCTGTGACTAAGAACGGTCAACCTTTGGTCTTTGATATTGAGTTTCAGGCTAACTACGGTAAATTGCTTAAACTTGTAGTGGAAGTTGTGAAGGTTAACTACGGGTCTGTTTTTCAACTAGGCGGTTTACTCAACAAGTAAAAACCCAAGAAGGTAAATCGCCATTACTTTTAAAAATCTCAAAGCAATCTGAATTGGATTGGTATATATGGCGACCAATACTTGCTAAGGTAGTTACTTTGGCTGAATTAAAAAAGTCGTATACCACAACTGATCTATTTGATCTTCATGAAGCTCTGGATATCCAGCAGGCTATAGAAGAGGCTGATAGTAAACCTAAACAATAAACAAAGTTGAGAATATATATGTCAAGCTCAGTTCAGATTGCAAGTGTTTTCACAGCTATCGGATTCAAAGTAAACAAAAAGGACTTAGATAGATTACAGAAGCAACTGATTCATCTTAAAAAGCAGTTAAGTGGTCTTCGTAGGGTATCTAAGATCAACGTAGAAACGAACCTAAGCGGTTTAAGAGCTGCAAAGGCACAGTTAGCTGGGATTAACTCAGAACTGTCTAAGATCAAGGCTAAGAAGCTTAGTGTCAATGTTAACCGTGGAGGTAGCGGTGGCGGTGGCGGTGGCAGAGGTAGAGGTGGTCTTTCCGGTGCAGCAGGAGGAGCGGCAGCAAGCGGAAGAGGGCGCGGTGGTGCAGGAGTAGCAATAGCGGCGGGTGGATTAGGTTTCGCTGGCATGAGCCTCCTTAAAACAGGTCAAAGGCTTGAAGCAGTACGAGCAGGTTTAACTGCTGCTGCTGGGGGAGCCAAAGAGGGTGCGGCTGAATTTCAATTCATGGTTGACTTATCTGAGAGATTGGGTATCAACTTTGAAGATAATGTAAGATCCTACCAGAACTTTATTGCTGCTGGTAGATCATTAAACTTTGGTGTAGCGAAATCTAGAGAAGTATTCACCGCTACAGCTAGTGCTGCAAGGGTATTGGGTCTAAGTGCTGCTGACACCAACGGTGTTATGAGGGCAATGACGCAGATCCTTTCTAAAGGTACTGTACAGTCTGAAGAATTACGTGGTCAGTTGGGTGAGAGATTACCCGGTGCTGTAGGTATGATGGCTAAGGCTATCGGCGTAAATGTAGAAGAACTGAACAAGATGTTAGAACAAGGGGAAGTAATATCTAAAGATGTTCTTCCTAAAATGGCGGAAGCCATGATAGAGTTTGCCGAAACTGCTGGAGCTTTAGATAAAGCTGTAAACAGTAACTTAGCTAACCAAGAACGTTTAGCTAATGCTTGGTGGTTCTTCAAAGCTAACATAGCTCAGTCCGGTTTCATGGACACCATGACAAACACTTTTGTAGAGTTGGCTAAGATTCTAAATACAGACTCAGAAGCTGCGGGTACACTTGGTACTACCTTTTCAGGACTTGCTCGTATAGTTCAGGCGTTTGTTTCGGTTTTTGGTAATTTATTTATAGCGTTCAGTGAGATGCCCGTAGCATTTAAGCTGATAATAGCGGCTCTTGTATTCATGTTGATTCCCTTTGCAACGTGGGGTTTGGCAATTTTCACTGTTATAGGACTACTTGATGAACTTTTCGCGCTATTAAGAGGTGAGGAAAACCTATTTACAACTTTCGCTGAGAACGCAGGACTCTTAGAGTATGCTTTATTAGGGGTAAGCGCGGCTATCTTCGGTATACTAGCGGCTGGAAAACTTAGCCTAATGTTCACAGGAATGAGAGCTGCCGCTGGAGGAGTTACTGCCTTAAGCGCAGGACTAGGGCTGGTTGGAACAGCATTAAAGTTTATAGGCAAACATCCCGTGTTTCTAGCACTATCTGCTATTGCAGCGATTGCTGGGTATATTTACTCAAAAAGTAACTTTGAAGGAGACACAGAGGCTGCAAGCATGAAAGCAGGTTTAGCTAGAGGATTTAGAGGAAGAGATCCCGCTCAATCCCTACCCAATGGTGCTGGTGGACAAGCTCTTGAACAGCAGACCGTAAAGGTTGAGATAGCATTAGAAGATGGAGTTAAAGCTAGTATCTCTGAGATCCAAGCGAATCAACCTACAGCAACGGTGGTTCCGAATTGATAGTATCACTAGGTTATGAAGTTAAAGCTGAAATCACAGAGATACCATTGAATAAGCCTGTTGCTGTTGTAATATCTAACTAGAGGGTCATATGGCTACAATCATTAGAATAAAAAACTTTGATCCAGATAAAGATGAACAAGAGTCTTTAGCTATTGATGCGGTTATTTCACAGACAGTAGTATCGAGTCAAAAAGTATCTAAGTTCCCCGTGGAAAAGGGCTTCAGTATATCTGATAACGCATTTAAGAACAATAAACGTATAAATGTGACGGGGGTGGTAAGTGAAGCTACCCTTCAGGCAGGTCAAGATTCTGTTGTTATCTCTGGGTTAGACCAGAGCATACTAAGTGCATCAGATATTCCCAACAGAAGCGTTATTAAAGTTTTGGGGAATGAGTTGTTAAATAAAGTACCTGACAATATTTTCACAAGAAACCTACTAAAACAGGCTGTAGTAACTCAATCTGATGTTGCTCATACAAGTAATCCTAACCAAAAAGATATCATATCTAAAGCTAGGACTTTCCTTGAGAAGGTTTTCTCGGATAGTACACTATTGGTGCTGGACACTGTAGAAGAAGACTTTGAAGATTTAGTTATTACTACAATAAACTTTGATAAGAAAAGACCCCAAAAGGGAGTTCTTAACTTCACATTAGTTATGGAAGAGCTTAGGTTTGTTAATACACAAAACGCCACAGTCGCTGCTAATTTAAAACCTGAAGTTGCAGAAGAAGGTGAAGAGGAGGTGGTTTTGGGTACTGTAGAGGGGAAGACGGTTAACTCAAAGGGTGGTGGCACCATTTTTCAGGATACGCTTACGAAGGGAACCGAAACTGTTCTGAAGGGGTTATTCTAATGGCATTACTTATTCCCTTACAGGGCATTTCCTCCTACGTGTTTACAACTTCTATAGAAGATTTTACATACTCTTTTCGGGTTCGTTGGAACACTAGAGAAGGTTCTTGGAGATTAGATATTAGGGAGGTAGATGGGACTCCTATAGTTCAAGGATTAAAACTAGCTCCTAATCAAAACCTCACAAAAGGTTACAAGGACAGCAGATTACCTGAAGGAAATTTATATATCCTTGATATAGATGGTTTGGGAAGTAGACCTACATTTGAAAGCTTAGGGGATACTCAAAAGCTTTTCTACCTTACAAAGGAAGAAGAAGATGATATTCGGGCGACAGTATAAACTAACTATTGGTGAGCCACTTAAAGAAGGGATTCTAATTCAAGATCTTAATATAAATTTTAAGATTCTAAAGTCAGATGATGCAGATGATGCCAACTCTGGTACAGCCACTATCAAAGTGTTTAACCTCTCTGAAAAATCTATCGCAAGAATACAGAAAGATAATGCAGTCATTCTACAAGCTGGTTATAAATCTAGCAAGATAGAGCCTCTAGTTATTTTTGCAGGGGATGTATTGATGGTGTCCAGCATTAAGATTGGTGAGAACCTTGTAACCACTATAGTCTGTGCTGAAGGTTATGTTCCTAAAAGAGAAGGGTACACAAGTCGAACCTTTAAAGGTGGTGTTTTAGGTATTACAGTAGGTGGTGTGATAAGAGAGATTGCCACGCTTGATATGGGATTGCCTGTAGCTCAGATTGACAATGGAGACTTAGGTGGTAATAAAGGCGTTAATAAAGTCTTCCAACAAAACACAGTTTACTTAGGTAATAGTGCTGAAATACTAAACATACTAACAAAAAATAATGAGCTAACTTGGATAATCCGTAATGGTAGTGTTTATGTTTACCCTATCAATGGATCCACGAAAGTAACTCAGATCAGGAGCTTATCTGCGGATTCAGGAATGATAGGTAGTCCTGAGAAGTTAGTTACAAAACCTAGTAAACTTAAAGATACTAAAGACTTGAAGCAAGGTTATAAAGTTAAAATCCTTATAAATGGAGCTGTTAATATTGGAGATCTTGTCGCTATCGAATCCGCTTCAGTTAGCGATGATAAGGTGTTTAGAATTAGTAAGATCACTACAGATGGAGAGTTAGAAGGAGCTAACTGGACTATGGTACTAGAGCTACTAGAGGGGGTAAAATGACACAAGCCACATTTACAGATGCAGTTAGAAGTCATATAGCCGCTGATAGAAGTATGCTAAATGTTTCAATTCCTGCTGTTATAACCAGCTACGACCCAATAACCCAAAAGTGTTCATGTCAACCTTTAATTGATTCACTTCTGAGGGATGAAAGGTTGGTTCGTATGCCTATTCTTGAAGACATACCTGTTATGTTTCCTTCAACACAACTTTCAGCGTTAACTTTCCCAGTGAATGTAACGGATACCGTTCTTCTCGTGTTTAGTCAAAGGTCATTAGACAATTGGTTAGCTACTAGAGATACTAATCCTGTTAATCCAGAGGATTTCCGAAAGCATGATCTTTCAGACGCTATTGCAATTCCCGGCTTATTCAGTTTCCCTAGAGCAATTAACGATCCCTCAAAACATACTCTCCTTCATGATACAGATGATCTAGTTATATCACATAACTTAGGTTCTCCTAATGAGAACGAGATTAGGTTAGAGAGCAATGGTACTATTAAGATTAGTGCTGGAGAAGGTACAAAGATAACTTTGAACTTAGACGGAACAATGACTATAGATGCTCCCACTACACTAGCTGTAACTTCCCCTACAACTACTTGGGTTGGGGATATTAATGTAACTGGTACTGTAACTGCAACTACTGATGTTGTTGGTGGTGGTAAGAGTTTAGCTACCCATGTACACAGTGGTGTTACAACTGGCGGAAGTAATACAGGAGTCCCGGTATAATGTCTTTATTTAGCGATCTTGGATTAGATCAAAAAACACACGATTTAATAGTAACTAATAAAGATTTGGTTGTTATAGGAGATACGACAGATGCCATTACACAGAGATTAAAAGTTTCATTACTTTTCTTCAAAGGTGAGTGGTTTCTTAACACTGAGTTCGGTGTCCCATATTATCAAAGTATTCTAAGGAAAGGTATCACTAAGACGAAAGTGGATGGTATCTTTAAAAAGAAAATACTAGGGGTGGACGGTGTAATCTCTATCTTAGGATTCACTTCTACATACAGTGCAGCAAGTCGTGAATACACAGTAACCTTTTCTTGTAAAGCCTCTACGGGTGATACAATAACTTTGGAGATTTGATAAGTGGCAGGTTTAACAGGTAACGGTCTAAGTATTAAAAGGTTGCAGGAAATCAGAGATGATATCTCAGCAAACTTAAAAAATGCTTTTGGTGACGACATTAACACAACAGAAGATTCTGTGTTTGGTCAAGTAAGAGATTCCGTAGCTCCCGGTGAAAGTTCTATCTGGGAACAACTACAGATTGTTTATGATTCTCAAAGTCCTTCCAGAGCAGAAGGTCAACAACTAGATGATAACGCAGCAATTGTTGGGGTTTTCAGGGTATCCAATACTAACTCAACAGTGAGAGCTGCTGTAACAGGGGATAACAATGTACTTATACCAGTGGGCTTCTCTCTTGCTGTAAATACAACAAAAGATGAATTTGAGATTGTATCTCAGAAGTCCATATCCAGCTCTAAAACGACTAAAACGATTATCAGTGTTGATGTTATCCAAGATACAACAGATTACACAGTAACTATAGATGGTGTGCCAGCAACTTATACCTCTGATGCAAGTGCAACAGAAGCTGAGATTGTAGCTGGGTTGATAAGTGCTATCCCCGCTGCTGAACCTAGTGTAACTGCTGTTTCTACTTCTGAATCAAGTGAAGTCCTTATTTCTTGTATAGACCCTTTAATTGAAAAAGACTTAACTGTAACTGCCAATATCTCAATATTAAAAGTTACATCATTAATACCTATGCAGGCAAAAGAGTTCGGAGCTATACCTTGTCCTTTGGATCAACTTACAGTTATCAAAACTTTTATAACTGGTATAGATAGCGCAACTAATGGAGAGGTTGCTACACTAGGTACGTTGATAGAGACAGATGCAGAGCTGAGATTTAGAAGAGAAACGGAACTTAGTAAGACAGGTTCCACAAGTCTTGAAGCGATTGCTGATAGGATTGATTTAGTAGACTCTGTTGTTTCTACAGTTATTCTTGAGAATTATACTGATTCTGTTGATGGTAACGGATTAGCTGCACACAGCTTCCAAGCTATCGTACAGGGCGGTGAGGATCAAGACATAGCAGAGGCTATCTTCAACTCTAAACCCGTTGGTATCGCAATGAACGGCGCTGAATCGGTAGCTGTAGAGGACAGGTTCGGGTTCTCTAGAAACATCTTGTTCAGCAGACCAACTAATATTCCAATTTACATTGAGATAACGCTAACTAAGTTTTCAGATTATCCTAGTGATGGCGATACTCAAATTAAGGATGCACTTGAGGCATTCGGATTAGATAACTTAATGGCGGGGGATGATGTAATAACTTCTAGACTGTACACTCCTATTAATGGGATTCAAGGACATCAAGTGGACAGCTTGTTTATAGGCACTTCTCCAAGCCCAGCAACATCCACACCGATTTCCATTACAATCACAGAATTAGCGACAATCAGTTTAGTTAATATTACTGTTGTATAATGACTATACTCAATCACAAGGACATTTACAAAGCTAGACTACTCCAGCAATTCAAGTCTTCCACAAATCTTATTGCGCTTATTGATGCTCTTATTGAGGGTCAGGGGGAATTGGAGACAGTCTTAGACCAACTCCTCACACAACGAAGCGTTGAAACAGCAATTGGATTACAGCTTGATATCATAGGGGAGATTGTAGGGCAACCTAGATCTATCCTTGATACCACAGGCTTAGAGTTCTTTGGTTATGCTGGAGCTGCTGGGGACATTGACGGGTACGGTACAATTACCGACTCAACACTAGGTGCCCGTTATAGGGGTGCTTCTGAAGAAACTGGAGTTTTCAGGGAGTTAGGAGATACAGAATATCGTATCTTTATTAAAGCTAAGATATTCAAGAATGTAAAAAACGTAACTATCCCTGACCTCCAAGATGCTATCGTGTATATGCTAGGTGAAGGGTCTGTAGTTAGCGTCCTTGAAGAATATCCAGCTAAAGCCAACTTAACGATTATATCACAAATACCAGTATCAACAGCACAGCTTCTAGTCGCTAATGATGCAATCCCTAGACCCGCTGGGGTTGGTTGGGGGACTATCACATTCTCTACTGGTGATGGAGGTGTGTTTGCATTTAGTGGATTCGGTGGATTAGGTTCTACCTTTGGTGAGATTGAAGATCCTACAGTTGGCGGCACTTTCGCTGAGATAATATAAACATATACAAACAGGAACGAACATGACTAGACAAACTATTGACAATATTTGGGGTTCTTCAGGGTCAGCTATAGATCCCGGTTCTGCAAAGATTAACGCAGGTTGGGGTGCAGAAATCCCACCTTTTGAAACACAGAACTTCTGGCAGAAACGTGTAGATGAGATTCTAGGTGAAGCTGAAAGAAATGGTTTCATGACATGGGAGGCACTAACTGTATACGAAATTGGTTCTTGGGCTAAGGGATCTGACAATGAATCCTACCAATCTAAAACCTCAACAAACGTTGGTAACGATCCTGTAAGTTCTCCCTTGAATTGGAACTCTCTCTCTTCACTTATTACTGTTGTTTCTGCAACTGAAAGTGTTGAAGGTATTGCTGAGATTGCTACTACAGCAGAGACACAAGCTGGTACAGATGATACTCGTATTGTCACACCCAAGAAGCTTAAAGAAGCTATTGGTCAGGTTGTTCCAGATGCTTCTACCACAACTAAAGGTAAAGTAGAGTTAGCCTCTAACGCTGAAACACAGACAGGAAGTGATGCAGTCCGAGCTGTTACCCCTGCTGGACTTGCTAGTGTAACAGCTACAGAGACTAGAGCGGGTTTAGCTGAACGTGCTACTGACGCTGAAGTTACAGCAGGTACAGACACTACACGTTATGTGAGTCCTGTTCAAGTTAAAGATAAAATTAACTCTTTGGTTCCTGTAGCTTCACAAACAGCACAAGGTAAGATTGAGATTGCAACTAACACAGAGGTTAAAGCGGGAACAGATACCAACCGAGCTATTACCCCTGCTGGCTTAAATAGCTTACCTAAAAGTTTAACAGCTAACGGTTATCAAGAGATGCCCGGTGGTTTACTGATCCAATGGGGTCAATTCACATATACAGGTAACAGTGGTAACAATGGCTTAACCGATGCTGTATTGGTAACATGGCCCAAGGCGTTTACTTCTGGTGTATACTCTATCACCTTATGCCAAGAGCAACCCGGTGGTGCTGATGATGGCGGCATGGGAACTTACTACGCCCAAGCTGGTCTAACAACAGCACTTATGGGTCTTGACGAACACACCTCCGGCGTTCCATCAGGGGCTATTGAAGTAAGCTGGATGGCAATTGGTAAATAACTTAGGAATTTATAATGTCTAGACAAAATTACAATGATACATGGTCTTCTGGTGGTGATAAGGTTGATCCGGGTGGAGTAAAAACAACACTGGGGTGGATCGTAGAAGCTCCTCCTCATGAGTATTTCAACTTCTGGCAAGGTAAGACAGATGAGATGTTGCAGCACCTTGAACGCAACGGTATCTCTACTTATGATGCAGCTACGATATACGAAATAGGCGGTTACTGTAGAGAGGGTGTTGTTACTTACCGATCTTTGGTTGTAACAAACACAGGCAACCTACCTTCTACAAGTCCTTCAGAGTGGGTACAAGCCTTCTTGGTTCCGAGTAATAACTTATCAGATCTTGCAGATGTTGCTACAGCTAGAACTAACTTGGGTGTTTATTCTACTACACAATCCGATGCTAATTACCTACCTATTGCTGGTAAAGCAGCAGACAGTGAGTTACTGGATGGTTATGATTCTTCTGCCTTCCCTAAACTATCGAATGCTAATAACTTTACCGGCGCTATGTCTATTGATGATAACTTATCTTTTAACAGGTACAGTCGGCACTATGACTATGATGATGGCCCTGCATCTGCTAACTACGCTCAGACGTATTTAAGAGATGGCAACTTGTTTATGGTAGGTGTAGGTAATGCTACGCCTTTGTCTATCACGCTAAACGGTGACACGGTAGTAACAGATGCTCTAACTGCTTCAGAAACTGTTGAAGGTTTAGTAGAACGTGCCACTGATGCTGAAGCAGCTGCTGGTACAGACACTACACGGTATATCTCTGCCAAACAATTAGCTGATAATGCCTCGTCTTCCCCTCCTGCTTCAGAAACCGTTGCAGGTATTGTTGAACGTGCTACTGACGCTGAAGCGGCTGCTGGTACAGACACTACTCGTTACATCTCTGCTAAACAGCTCGCTGATAATGGTGGAGCACCACCACATACACTAACAACTTATACATCTTCAGGAACTTACACCAAACCTGCGGGCCTAGTCTACATAAGAGTCACGGTAACAGGTGGAGGCGGTGGAGGCGGTGCTGCCGCAGGTGGCGCCACGGGGTTTGGTGGAGGTGGTGGCGGTACAGCCATCGGTCTTATACCTGCTGCTAACCTTGCTGCTACAGAGGCTTACACAGTTGGTGCTGGTGGCACAGGTATGCTTTATAACGGCCCTAGCGCACCGACATTGGGCACTGATGGCGGGGAATCTTCCTTCGACACTACAAGCGGCCTCTTACGGGGGCTTGGGGGCGCTCACGGAGAGTCCACAACAGCAGGACTAGGGGGCGATGCAGTTGGTCAAACTGCATGGGGGCATTACATTACTCACGGGCATGACAGTACATCTCGTTTTGGTGCTAGGTCATTACAAGGTGACAGCAACTACGTGGAGGGTTACGGCTGGGGCGGTACAGCCACACAAAGTAACAATGGTGGTGTTGGTAGAGCCGGGTTAGTTACAATCGAGGAGTTCTTCTAATGATTAACGGTGTATTGATAGAAAATAATTTAGTAGTAAACGTAGCCGTTTTCAACTCAGCAGAAGATTTATTCTCAGGCTGGATTGAGCAGCCCACGGGCGTGTCAGTTGGTAAAGGTTGGTCTACGGAGGATGGTGGTTTAACTTTTGACGAGCCAGCTCTAACTACGGAACAGTCCTTATCAAATTTAGATGATGTAAGAGATGAAGCATTGAAAGCTTTAATTCATACTTACCCAGATGGTTCTTCTATTAGAGTTAGACCTCTTGAGTTTGCTGCTGATGAGTCAAACATGAGGAATGCTATAGAGCGTATGAATCGCTTAAACATTACCACACAAGATTGGTTCATGGTAGATAAGACTTCACGACCAGTTACTGTAGAAGAGTTAAGAGAAGCTTTAGATTCAGGTCAAGATCAAGCTTCTGCTGTTTGGAATACCTTCTTAGTTGATATGGCAAGTCTTTAAATAAGTTAGATGAAAGAACCCCCTCTTAAATAGGAAAGATCCTGTTACATAGGAGGGGGTTTATTAATAAACAAAGGAGCAGTATAGTTATGTCAACCCCAGCCAGCAAAGATTTGAAATTCTACTCTGGAGATGATCAAGTTATTCAGTTTGTAGCAAAGGATTCTTCAAAGCAGATTATTGACCTAACAGGTGCAACTGCAAAGATGCAACTAAAGGTTAAGAGAGATGATGTAGGTTACGTCATGGAACAAGTTGGGGTAGTTGTGGGTGTTGAAGGTAAAGTTACCATCACTTTTACTCCCGCCGAGGTTGACTCTTTAGGGAGTTCTCAGGGTGACACAAAATCATACTTATATGATATTCAATTGACTCTTATAGATACTACGGTTGTAACAGTCCTAGCAGGTAGAGTAAGTGTGGTATACGGAGTGACTATATGACCAGCGGAACTATATCGGTAGTAGAGGTAGCAGCTTTAGGTATAAACTACATAGAGCTGACAGCACCTAGAATTGATCTCCTAGAATTAGAACTAAGTGGAACTATAACTGCTTTAGAGGTACAAGTTCCGGGGTTTCAAGGAGTCCAAGGGGAAGATGGAACCACTGGCCCTCAAGGTATCCAAGGTGATACAGGAGCTACAGGGGCTGATAGCACTGTAGAAGGCCCTCAAGGTATCCAAGGTATCCAAGGTGATGCAGGAGCTGATGGTGCTGACGGTGCTGGCTTAACAGATTGGACAGAGGCTAGGAGCATAGCCACACCTAATGCTACAATCCCTGCTCACTCCCTAATACCTACAGGTGCAGAAGCTAACATTGATGGGGTTATCGGGACGAAGGGTACAGGGGCTTTGCTGGCTCAGGTTCCAGATAATACGACAGCAGGTGGTGACAAGCGTGGTGATTACGCTACTGACTTACAGCGTGTAAGAACAGCAAGCGATCAAGTAGCGTCTGGTGCCCGCGCTACTATTAGTGGAGGGTACAAAAACAAAGCATCAGACAACTATAGTGTAGTTGCTGGTGGCTTAGACAATAATTCAACGGGTTATGCTGCCGTTATTGGCGGTGGTGATCAAAATAGCGCTTCGGGTTCCAGATCGACTATTGCGGGTGGTAACACAAACACCGCTTCTGGTTCGTATACAACAGTTTCGGGTGGCAGATTCAACACTGCTACTGGTTACGATGCTATTGGTGGGGGTTACTTTAACGATGCAGCAGGGGGTTATTCTACTATAGCTGGTGGTCGGGGTAACACAGTCACAGATACAGGCTTTTACGCTGCTGTATCAGGTGGTGCCTTTAACACAGTTTCTGGGGAATACTCTTTTGTAGGCGGCGGGGACACTAACCTAGCTTCTGGTGACTACTCATTTATAGGGAGCGGGAGCGGTAACGATGCAACGGTAAGCTCCTCAGTGGTCTGTGGTGGGACAGGTAATACTGCTTCTGGAACCAACTCCTTTATAGGGAGCGGGAACAGTAATACAGCATCAAACATCTTCTCCACTGTAGCTGGTGGCTATACTAACACAGCTTCAGAGTATGCCTCTACTATTGCTGGGGGCTACTTGAACATAGCTTCAGGATATGGCTCCACTGTAGCTGGTGGGCAGACTAATACTGCTTCTGGAAGCTACTCTACTATAGCTGGTGGCTATACTAACACAGCCTCTGGTCACGTCTCTACTATAGCTGGCGGCTATACTAACACAGCATCAGGTGCCTACTCCTTTGCAGTAGGCTTGGGCAATACAGTAGCGGATGATCACGGTTCAGCCATTGGTAGTTACGCTCGATACAATACAGTAGAAGTAAACAACGTAAGGTTCCAAGTAGGCACAGGAACAGCAGTTGGTACAAGATCAAACGCGTTAACAGTTAGAGCAGACAACACGGTAGAGATTGCTTGCCCGTCTACTGCGTCAGATCCTGCTGCCAATGAAGAAATGGTTTTCAAACGGGTTTCTGATACAGAACTTCGAGTATCAATGAAGGGTGCAGATAGTACCGTTAGGTATGTTGACCTTAATATGGATGCCAGCGGAGGGACGCTAGGAAGCTTTACAGCCGCTTACGAAACTAAGCTAAACGGTATTGAAGTT
>TARA_R110000803_G_scaffold8684_2_pt1 | contig 27073 bp, 32 predicted proteins | sample TARA_R110000803 | Tara Oceans TARA_R110000803 (sample SAMEA4397772) | marine metagenome | biome: Polar Biome; feature: [SRF] surface water layer (ENVO:00010504); material: water (ENVO:00002006), including particulate matter (ENVO:01000060) such as... | depth 5 m | reverse complement strand
TTTGGTAAGGTCCTGTAATCATCCGTGTATACATCAGCCTCAGCCTCTTCAAATGTTTTTTTATCTGTCTTGTACACACACGCCCATTCTGTATCCTCGTGTATATACAGGACTCTCTGTGAGCCCGTCTGAGTAAATATGGTAGTCGGTCCAACTATCGTATTTATATCTCCATCATCAGTCACATAAGACACCTTACCTTTTAATAAAAAGGATGGGTGCTGCTGTTTATGAATCATACTAATCACCACGCTGCCCTTAGGCATAAAGAGCTCCCGTGTGTACAGACCACCCTCAATATGTTGCTTCAATGGGAACTGCTCCTTAAGCTTTTCAGATTGAGCCTCTCCCACCTTGTGAGAAACGCTTCCATCAATCGCTTTTAGTTGCTCCTGAAAATCAGCTATACTATCCCATAGCATCCCCCTATCAGGGTTGATATGCTTTAATATATCCTCAGGTCTTGTTTTTTGTTTTCTTTTAAATAAACTAAGAATCCCCATACAGCACAAAGATACTAAAATTAAGGAAATGATTTCATTACCTGAGATTGAACTGCAAAAAGTTCTACCTTTTCTGTATCGCTATTCTCTAAATGAAATTGTCCGTAGTGACCTAGTATACCGTGAGACTCTGCTACAGAATTCTTGATGTAGAATATAAACTCAGTCGTGCCAACAGGTACAGTACCCGTTGTATTATCAACCACAATATTATTTATACCACTCGGCAGGTCTACATTAACAGATGTCACCACACCAAACAGTGTAGGCGTTACAGTACCAAAGTATACCACATCCCCTATGCTTATTATCCCACCTATATCTATAGTGATTGCAAAATCTATTGTCGAATCAGTGCCTACAGTTGTTATGTTAGAGCTTGTGGCTATACCGTTTACGTTTCTTAGGGGCAGCTCATTATCTAATAATAAGTTCTGAGAGTTCCTTACGAAGGCAAAGAACGTGCCCTCTTTTTTCTCAAACCAATTCACATCAATGTACCCTGTATCCTGTTGGTCACTTATAAGCGTAGCTGACCAACTATGGTCACCCCCAAGCTCGATAGTCTTGAATAGCTTATTCATTAATGGTTCGTCGTTAAATACAGATGTAAGCGTAGATGGGTATAGCACACCATAGTATTGGTTACGTGTATCATTTACATTATGTCTGTACATATTCCCCCCACTAAAGGTGTAGAAGAAGTTGTTCATCCCTATCATATAGTCAGGGTTATAAGAATAGAAAGACGGGAATCCTTTTACTCCGGGGTCATACGATATAGTATAGTTTGGCATAGTCTTTTATTTTAAGGGCAGTTAACAGTGTCATTGCAAGCGTAAGTCGTACTCGATACCTGAAAGGCGTTGGTGTCCTCACCTGCAATCTGTGCCGTAACCGTACCGCACCTTGTCACACCGTCAGGTCCTGTTATATTATTCTGTATTTGGTAGTGGATAACATCACCAATAGTGTTGATTCCAAACCTATCATTCATTGTGTATACGTCCCCTGTCTTGCAGTCGTTCACCCGTAGAGTAGCGCAGCTATCTGAAACATTTGTAACGATACCGTCAGTCGTCATAACCCTATATCCCTGTGGCATTAGATACCAACCATCAGTAACAGCAATAGAGCCGTTTGCATCTTGAAATAGGTAGTCGTGTAGGTTAACCACACCTGCAATTGAGGCGGTATTAACGGGGACGTGATAGTATGTGGTGTCACCGACAGCTACACACGCGGCTGAGCCACCCCCACTGATAGGTGTACCGTTAGTCCACACACCTGTCAACGCTGAAGGGCACGACACATTAACATCAAATATACCTGTGCCACACGGGCTTATAACGTCTAGGTATATCGTCGCTGTAGTCGAGCTTGGTTTAGGTATGACCATAACGCAATCCCCGGGTTGGGTGGCTGTAAGATTCACATCACCTACGTTTACCGTTACAGATTGAGTTGTACCTAGCCCGTAGAACGCACCGTCTATATAATTATATTCAGCCAACGTTGGATACGTTGTCCCTGCTATACCACAATCAGATGCAGTCACGCCCACATATGTAGGGTTACCTGCGATAGAGCTCTGAAGCTTTCCAAATACAGGTGAGCTCATCTTATTATACGTGGTCGTATTAAATAAGACCTTCACGCCCTCAGGTACACTGTTAGGATTGAACGTGATTATAATAGCACCCGTGCCAACAGACACGTCCACATCTACATTATAAAAGCCTTGCCCTCCACTTGAAGGCACATCACTCCCACAGCTTACCAAACAGTTTGGACACGGCTGAGGTGTGCTTAGCGACCCAATACCTAAGGGTAGAGTCTGCTCCCTTACAATAACACCATCAGAGTAGAACCCTGCTGCAGCGTACACTGTTAATGCCGCATCAGTATAAACGGCTGTCGAGTCGTTTAAAGATGTTCCGTCTATATATACAATAGCCATAATTTATCTATATTTTATCTTAACAATTAATACAACACACACTCTCTGCATCACTACCGTAGCATAAATCAATCTCGGTAGACTGTCTTAAGTCCCAAATGAGATATAGATAGTCGCCCACTGTTGCCTGTGGCATAGTGAATGTAGCTGAATACTCGGTAGGTCCACTTAAACTAAGGGTGGCTACAGATGATGCAGCTATAAGTGCAGCTAACTGCTGCGGTGTGTTAGGGTAGTTTGTTGGTGTCACTAAATATCGTAAACTATTTAATGAGGGGTCGTACACAAACGTGTCGTTCCCAAAATTATTAGTTGATATCGTAACGGTTGAACCTGTCGTAGGTATCGAGCCTTCGCCTTGCCCCCCAATAACAGATTGATATAATGACGCCACAGGGTCTGACACACCCACAGTGAACTGTAGCTGCTGAGACTGTAGCGGTGATATAAATGTACCGTCTACGTACCTTTGCTCGATATGTATCAAGTCTTCTACCTGAGAGTTATTTGTGGCTACAATATTAATCAAGCTTATCTCCACCTGCTGAGGGCAGTTGACCGTTAATGTTAAATCGACAGAGGCTGTTGATGTTATATCTACGGTGACCTCGGATACAGCAGGGTTATCCCTGTTTACGGAGATAGACCCGTCAGCAGTCTGACCCACTAACGTCTGCACAACACCGTTATAGTTTGTTGTCACATCAAATGTTGATAGCGCAGGTATATCATTTACAGTCCACGATACTAAAGATGTGCCTATAGTATCGCCTAGCTCATAGCATTGGCTGTGTGGTAACGCCAACGTTACGCTAAGCCTCTGCGTTACACCACAACTAACACACGGTATATCTGTTGGGATAGACCTGTCGTTAGATGATAGCACATACTCATTCATATAAGGGTCAAACCCTCCTAGCTTCTGAGTATCAAATGATGTCTGAAACAAATCTCTAAACCACGTTCTCATCCCATTAAAGGAGATAGGCTCAAGGCTGTCATTCTGATAGCTTGTACCTGACAGTTTCAACACAGCACCTCTCTTTGCATCAGTAAAGTATTTGTCAGGACCCCATTGAGTAAAACTCTCAGGATTAAAACTAATACCAAACTCCTCTATCCTTGCGACTTGGGTGCCCAACACTTCAGGTACCGTTGTCAGTAGATTACCTGCACCTGCATCAGACAGTAAATTCTTTCCTTGCAGCACATATGATATCTTATCCTCCTGTAGCGTGAGTATATCTGTCTCTCTTGCGAATAATTTTTGAATTGGTCCGAATGAATACTCTAACGCTTTAAAGTTTAAGAGACCCTCATTGAACTCGTTTAATCTATTTATGTTTGACTCATCATTATAAATTCCGCTATACGTTATATCAGAGAATCTTCTAACCTGACTATAGTCCTCAGCCTCAGTAGATGTAACCCTATTCCCTAGCCTTAAATCTTGACCAAGTACACCGTCTCGTATCTTATAGCTCTCTACGCCATTACCGAATGCGTAGCAGTTAAAGAATCCTGTGTGGCATATAGCAGCCTGTGTCAAGGTTTGGTTTTGGACATCACCTAAGTGGCTACCCACCTCTAATAATAACTCTGTAATTAAAACATTTATAGGCACTATCGGTGGGGTAGAAGGATTGATGGTCATACTACCACACTCACCATTTGTCCTGCCTGTGCCTCCGGGATTAACAATTATCTGTGCAGGGTTGCCCTCTAGATTTATATAGTCAAGGGCTATAGGGTCAGGCTCAGCATCACTCACTGTCACTACAAACCCACATCCCCCATTCACAGCAATACCAAAGGTCTTAGACCCCTCGTACCATACGTCAGGTGACGCATCTAATGGCTCACTTTCAAACACCACAGTAGTATCAGCCCTAATAACCGTTATACGGAGGTCTGTTGTCGCCTGTCTCCTGTCAGTATTACCACAGGGAAGTACGCTTGTTGCGATAAAATACTTTTTATCGCTTTCATCCGGGTTCTCCCAAAAACCAAAATATAATTCACATAGGTCAGGTTGGATATTAGGCTCAGACCAAACACCTGTACACCCTAAAAATGATGGTATAGTCGCTAGGTATTCTGTAGTGAACGCACAATCAGGACCGTCTCCGTCAGGAATAGAGGTGCCTGTCGCTAAAACAAGCTCAATATTATCTCCCTCAAACCAAGCTTGAAAATCGTCGTAGTCCTGAGATGAAACCATTGTCTTATTCAATGTGTACTTCCTAGGCTCACAGCTGTCTCCCCTACCAATTCTTTCAAATGTAAAATCAAACGTAATCTGTGTGCCTGCAGGTATATCATAGTCAACCCAATATTCTCCATCTAAAATCTGAACAGGGTATCGAGGGGCTTCATAACATTCACCAAGGTCTCTTCGCTCGTTTATGAAAGATTTTATTCCGTGGTCAATGTATGCATCCTCCTCTATCGCCACCGCAAAGTTAGACGCCTTTATCTTCATATACACGCCTGAGGGTATAAGGAGGTCTACTTCGGGGTCAGATGGTGATGGCACAACAATAAAGTCTGCTACCTGTGCTTTTTTCTCTAGGACTGTGGCGTATACACACCCACGAGCAGAACCGGCGGTATCCCTTTTCACAATAAGCCTCTGCCCCTCCGTTATCTTCTGAGAGTTCTCACCCTCTAAAAGGAAGTACGTGTCATTTGAGACAGGCTCAGTAAAGAATATACTACTGTATATCGTCTCGTATGTCTCTTTGTCAGGCTTTATAGCGAACTTATACGAGCTCGCCCATATAGGGGCTAACTGTGTAGGTGGGATATTAACATCAATGCTATTAGATGTGTCGGCGTCACTACACGCAAAATGCTCTGTGTTATACTGACTAACCAATGCAGGAGTAGAGCGTTTAAACTCATCCATATATATGAGACCAATCTCATACCCCCTATTACTATGTAAGCTTCTGCCTGAACCTTTTTTTACGTACTCAACAAGAGGGTTAGTGAGAGTAAAATACTCTGTGAATCTTGTGACAGGTGCTACCAAGCTATCTGCGTATTGAACCGCAGGGAATATTAATCTAAATATATTTCCTGAAACAAATTCAACTCTAATTGACTGCTCTATACCTGAGATACCACTTTGGTACTTAAAGAATGAGCCATCAATTGTTCCCTCAAATAGAGAGTTATACACATCCGTCATTGTTGTGCCTAAATCACTCGTAGCCATTGGCTGAATATTACCTCCGGGAAGCGAGGTCCCAAGAAGGTTTGTAAACTCAGAGCTAGTAACAAACTCCTCAACGCTATCATAGCTATTGATTAATATAAGCGAGAACGAAAGTAAATTGGAGTCTCCATTTGTGCCAACGGGCAGGGTACCTACACCCCTCCAAGACTCGTGCTCAAAATTAAATGTGAAGGTAAACGCTGCTCCCTCTACAAGGTCAAGCCCTGACAAATCAAAGAATGCTCGTGAGTTATTTACAACTTCTGTTCCTTGTATAGTGTAGGTCTGTGCTGATGTCCCACCTTCAGAATCAATCGCCCCCAAATCATCCATTATAGGAGTGGTTGCAAACTCAAGCCTAACAGGATTATCATTCTTATCTATTAAGTCGTACCCCTCTACGTAGTTACCGTACATAATACGGTTGCCCATTATAGTCTCAGCCTTAGCTAATATAGGTACATTATCGTATAACCTTAATATCTCTGCCTGAGGAAGTATAGTGAATATCTTACTATTCTGAAAAAAATATATTATCTTTTGATTATCTAAATACCCCTGCGACTCCTTATCTAGCTTCTCTATAACCTTTATAACACTGCTGTTCATATCTTTAAAAAGCAGGTCTATGCCTTTAACTAGCGAGCCGCCCGTATCAAATGTAATCTCTACAGCATTAAATATATTCACAGCCCCCTCATTAAGGTAGCTCTCAGGGGAGAAAAAGAATGGCTTAGGATTAAATGCAGGGTCAGTCCACTGAGATGTAGCTGAGTATTCATTATCATCATACTTATACCTGTAAGCGAAACTTACAAATCTCTCCTCTAAAAAATTCTCTTCTGTACCTGAATCAAGTAGCTGAAGTATTGGTGCCTCGTATGGAGGTCTCTTTATTACTAATATATCCTCGTCTGAAAATCCGTCTATCCCCGTGATAGGGTCAGGGTTGCTGTAGTTCTTTGTCACATTTATCCTACGTGGAGGATTAATGTTATCTGTAAAAAACAATAAGTCCTCTACTTTATCAATCCCCGTTATAAGATACTCAGGGTCAAAGTTTAGTGTGGTAGCCACACCGTCTGAATCATCCTCGCTTATAACGTGATATGTTATAATGCTTGTCTTCGCATTGAATGAAACAATTAAGTCAAGTATACCTGTGTTACTTGATGTGAAATCAGGGTCATTAACAAACCAATATATAGTCTCGTTAGCACCATCATCAAAGGCTCCAATACATTTCGCCTGTGCTGACAGCTCAGAGCCGTTATAGCTCAACGTAGTAATCTGAATATTCCCTTTAGCATTTTCAATAACACCAATCTCAGAAGCCTCCGTAGACCCCATACGAACATTCAACGCATCAATGTACTGACCGTTAGGAATCAGTCTCTCATCAACACTCTTATTCATCTTACCTTGGGTAAAATTTCTGTTTAATTCAGCCATATTATTTTATCCACTTATCTCGTCCCCTTAGATTCATCAACAACCTCCCGGGATGTATATTACTAATTCTTATTTTTGCGTTTCTAAGTAGAGCTGACTTTCGTTTTCTAAGCCTTGAAACAATATACTCCTGAACGCCTAGCTTTGAACCAAGTATAGCGAACTCTATGTACGCATATATAAAGTCTTCAAACATTTTATTTACCGTAACACTGCTGTCGTCGCCATTCTCCATACCGTCAGATACGTATTCAAGTATACATAATTCATTTGACATACCTGAGCTGAAATTTATGACTCCACCTTTAGGGTCTATCTTAAATGTAGGGTTTGCGTTTGCAGTCTCCGTGTTTAATCCGTACCTAGCACCAATCCCATATTCAAAAAACCAATCACCGCCCGAACACCATCCTGACCTTCCATACATCTCTGAGCTCTCGTTTAAATAGATGCTCTGCTTACCCCCTCGAATCCTTTCAAAGTCAATGTCTGAATGCTCAGGGCTTAATGCGTTACCATTCTCATCAAATAATATCCTACAGTTATTATCCTGAAGATATGCAGATGACCAATTGGTTTGGATATTCTCTGTTAACGGCATAAGTAATCCATCTCTATATAGAGACACCCTCACCCAATTCACATAATCAGATGGAAGCACATACCTTAATGTGTCGCACACGTTAAGCTCTAAAATTTTAACCTCCTTGAATGCGTCATAGTTAAGCTCTTGTATCGCTCTTTTTGCGTGGAATAAAATCTTATACCGTGGCTCGTTATTAACTAATGAGTGGTTACCCAAATACATTAACATAAAATTGTTAACAATGTCCTCTAATGATACGTATTGGTACGAACCCCAATTAGCATCCTCAGGAGCTGCACCCCCGTTTTCGTAATATTGATACTGTGATATATATGCCATAATTATCTTTCTTGTGTATTATTCTCATTGTCCTCTGTATTCCCAAAATTCGCAACCTGAACCTCTCTAATAGACATACCTGCGTATTGAAGTATCTTATTAACTAGGTTTACCTCGTCATCTATTGGTAGCTCAAAATCTTGGTAGTCAGCCTGAGAGGCGTCAAAGATAGGCTCTCCACTACCGATTGACACGTATGTCCATTTAGGTATATAAGGGTATCTTATATACTGTGCTATCACTTGACCTACACCATCTACGGTGCTAGGGAATGCAGTAGCTAATAAATCCTCTTGCGTGTATGCAGGATAGGTTAAGCTTGGTGCGGTAAGAAGTGAGTTGTTAAGCATAGTAATCTTAGAGTGTGTAACCTTCTCTGCCTCCTTTATAAAAGAACTTGAGTAGATGTGGTACACTATTGCTGCCGCATTAAATATATTATCACCGCCTGTGTTTACCAATATCTCCGTAGCACTAAGCACAGAGATTACAGTCATATTATATGTGACACCGCCTGCTTCTACACCAACTATATCACCATTTGATATACCTAACGCTGTGAAATCTTTCGTTGCATCAATTATGGTATCACCTGCAACAATAAAACTTGTTGTGCTACCTGTGACTAATTCACTCCTATATATTAGCAGCTTATTTATTAGGTAATAATCTGTACCTGTAGTCGTATCTGAAGGTAGAAAATATTTATTAAAGCTTGAGTTGGTCAGCGGCAATGTGACAGAGAAAGAATCTATAACCTCCTCTAGTCCCTTAGTGATATCAGCGTAACCTGTGCCTGACTGCCTTGCGTTCTCCTTTATTAATTGGTAGTTATATTGATAGAAATAATTCTCAAACATATCCAACTGAGCCTGCTTAGCAAATAAGTTAAAATCAGATGGAGATATATAACCGTAATTATTTTTGTTTAGTACAGACATAACCGTCTGCCTTACTGAGTTAATCATTTATCTTCTTTCTTACAAAGATAACTAAAAAAAAAGACCCCTTCAAAAATGAAAGGGTCCCTTAAAGTGTTTATGTTATTCTTAAGTAAGTACTAATACTAATCCAATAATGTTTCAAGATGCTTTAACACCTCTACTCCGTCATCTGATTTAATATACGATACCACTAAATCAATCCCTTCCTGTCCGAAAGGGATATTCATCATTTTTGTTTTATTGGTTGGTGTATTAAACCACACCTCTTTACCACTCTTTCTGAATGTTAATAATCCTCCATCAAAAAATCTTTGAACAGTCCCTAGAAGTTTTAGCTCAGGGTCATTGATTACATCCAAGAAACTTTGTGGGTCATTCTTAGCGAATACTAATATATCACGTTTAAGCTCTGATGTTGACTTCCTTGATGTGTCGGTTCCGAATAGGACCCTACATACATTCTCAAGCTGCTCGATACTTAAAGCCTTAGCCTCAACTAGCGCATCAACCTGAATCATTAGCTCATCAACCTCAACCTCAGCATCCTTTGCATTATCAACCTCAATAAATTTCTTTCCGTTATACGGGTGGTAGTGTAAGAACTCTTGTAGCACCTGATTCTCTTTAGGGACATTAAGGAATCCATCCTCAAAAATAACAGGCTCCAAGATAGCGTTTCCATCCTGCTCATCCTCAAACGGGGATTTTTGGTTACGTGCGTAACGAAGTGCCCTATTGGTACCCGTCTCCTCATCAAACCATAGCAATGGGAATCTTTTACCGTTTCTAGTTGGTAGCATAAAAGATAGTGGAGCTACCGATTTAGTAAGCTTATATTGCTTAGTTACGAATTTTTGTTTTGTGTTTTTCATTATATTAAAATTTAATTAAAGTTAAAAAAAAGGGAGTGTCTTTGAAGACACCCCCCGTTATAAATTAATCCTATGCTTCAAATAAGAAGAAGTTGTTAGCACCTAAAGTACAAACAGCTCTCTCAGATAAGAAGTGAACCTCCATAGCATCTAAGCTAGAAGTCTCAGCTCCACCTGCAGAACCTGTAATCCAAGTTTTGTAACGTCGGTCTTCAGTTTCAGAAGCTCTGTAACGAACGTGTAAGAATGGACGCTTAGCGTTCTTTCCTAAGATTTGGTCATACACAGACGTAGAACCTGCAGGGACTAATAGCCCGTTGATTCGTCCTGAGGATGCTACTGTTGGGAGACCGCCACGCATTGTTGGGTCGTTCAAGTATTTCCAATCAGACTTATAGAAGTCATAACCTCTACGGAATCCTGTGAATCCTAAGTTCAACGCCATATCTTTCTCGTTGTCGAATAAACCAAATGATGCACCCGTAGTTGTACTTTGGGCTGCAAGCATATCATCAATGTCAAAAGAGAAATCTCGGTCAACAAAAACAACGTTCTCTTCGATAGCACCTTGCTTATCAAGACGTGAGATAACTGTATCCCACTCAGCTAGAGTAGTTGGGTTACCACCGCCCCAAACATTTCCTCGTTGTCCAACAACGTAGAAGATACCTTCAGAACCTTTATTACCTACATCACCTGTAGTCGCGCTCGCACCTGAACCTGCTTCAGCAGGTACTGCTTCAATCATTGAAGTCTCCAAGTAATCATCAAAACGTAGACGAGTCTCGTGCTCAGACTTTAAATACCAAAGGTATCCGTTAGCTCCGTTCTCAGTAGTTACCTCTACCCATCCAATCTGTGCCATATCAGAACCTGATACTGCATACTTATCTTTAATGATAATTGGAGAGTTCTCGAAGATGAAGTCATCAGACTCTAAAGAGCCTTGCATTCCTTCAGTCCCTTTTCTAAACTCAGAACCATATACGAATACAGTAACATCTGCATTTAAAAGACCTGAACCTGCTGTAACCAAACCAAGTCCTTCATAGAAAGCTACTGTGAATTGGTTGGTAGCTGCATCAACTGCTGTGATAATACCTTTGTTAGAACCTGAACCACCATTCTGAATAATCATAATTGTCTGCCCAATTCTCAGTGCAATACCGTTACTTGCTGTGAATGTAGGCACGCCTGTGTCATTTACTTGAAATATTGCTGTATCAGCATTTATTAGTGCTGCAGTACCAACACTTGTGTACTTTGTATGAAGACGTCCTTGCTCTGCCCATTTGATAAGGTCTGAGTTAGAAGGCATCTCTGCTCCTACCATACGTAAGAATGAAGAGATTGTTCGGTTTCCATAACGCTCGAACTCTTTCTCGTAAGTATCAGGAAGATACTGATTTAAGAAATCAAAGTTCGTAATATAATTTGACTTTAATGGTACTCGTTGAGCACTCGGTTGCAAATCAAAACCGGGGGTTACACTTACTGACATAATTTTTAGTTTTTAGTTTTTAGTTTTTATCTTTTCCTAATCTTCAAGCCACGACCGTGGTCAGAGCTTAGAGACTTTACTTGTATCCCGTCTGTAGTCTGTCCAACCTCAGGAGCAGAGCGAGTAGTCATATTTATATTTTTTAACTTTCTCATTTGCTCATCTGTCGAAGCAGACTTGCCTTGCTCGTAAAAGAACTTCGCAAACTTGTCAGGGTTCATTGCCATTGCCAAAGACCTATGGTATCCTTCCGCATCATTCATTACTCCACTATCCTTATCCACAAATTTATTTATCCAACTCTGTGGGTTTAGATGGTTTTTCTTTAATTCAGCAGCGTCACCGGGAGAGAATACAATCTTAGTGTCGTCAATCGCAAACTCAAAACCTTTGAACTCACTAAACACCTCATCTGTTTTCTTCATAAAGACTTCATTCTTTCGATTGAACTCTTCCTCCATTGTCTTAGACTCAGCTATATATTGCTCATACTCCTTAGTTTTATTTACCTCATCCTCGGAAAGAGAATCCCTTCTCGACTCAAGAGGGATTTTATATTTTTCCTGTTCAGAAGTAAAGTAGTCCTTGGCTTTCGCAATAGTTTTTTTCTTTAATAGTTTTATTTTCTTTATATCACTCTCCTCGTCTAGGTCTTCATCATACCTATAGTCATCCATCATATCATCAATATCCTCTGCATCTAACCCCTTCTCTGTAGCCGTGAGATAATCTCTCAAAAGCTTATCGGGGCTCATATCACTAAAGTCTTTCTGCAATTCGTAGAAATCATTAATGCCTCTGCCTGTCTCCTTCTTGTACTGTAAGTATTTAGACACATCCTCAGGTAGAGCCTCTTGCTCCTCCCTTACCTGTGCTAACTCATCTAGCGAGTTAATCTCCCGTCCATACCTATTACCAAGATACTTAAGAACATCCCTCTCACTTATCTCTGAGGCTTGTGTTTCATCTTTCGATTGTACATCTTCTTGCTCTTGCGTGGCGGTGGAACTCTCGTTGCCATCATCCACTCCTGCAGAGTCAGTCTCTGTGTTTTCATTATTAAACTCTCTCTCGTGCTTATCTAGCAACTCTTGCTCAACTTGCTGTACAGACTTCTCCTCTATAGAGTCCTCTACTAATCTTACCTTAATTGACATATATATTAAATTTAATTTTTACAAAGTTAAACAAAAAATATTATATTTTTAGACAGACTACCTTGGGTTAAACTCAGCAAGGTCAAACCCGTCTAAGCTATCCTCATTAGATTCAAACTTCATAGGCGGTAGGTTATTCTTTCTTTGGTTAATAAGCATAGACTGTTCAGTGTTCTGTTGGCTTATACGACTAGACTTAGCCTTCTCGCGGTCTGATTCTCTATCAGACAATCCCGTAGTAGTCATCTGTGCTAACTTAACCTGAAGGTTAAACTCCTCCTGCATTAGTTGCGATTTAAGCATAGCCTCATTTTTCATCTTCTCAATCTCGAATGCCACATCAGCCTGTCGATACTGAAGCTTTGCCTGAGTCTCCATCTGAATCTTCTGTGATGATGCTGCTGCTGCCATCTCCTGAGATTTAAGCTGTTGCTGTGACTGCATAGCCTGTGACTGCATAGCCATCTTCTCTTCGCGTTCCAACTTAGTCTTTCTCTTAAGCTTAAGTAATTGATTAGCTACCTTAATATTTTTTAACTCCCTTATATCAATAGCGTCCTCAAGGTTTATATCGCCCCTAGAAAGTGCCATCTGAATATTCTGCTCAAGCATCTGTCTTTGCTCCTCGTCGGGTGACAGCTCAATAAATATTCCAAAGTCATATATATATAAATCACTAATATCTCCTAGGATAGATACATTATACTTTCCTATCTGATTGATAAACTCATCCTTAAAATCTGCGTACTGAAGTATATCTGCAACCCTATATGTTAGAGCCTCTGCAAGGCTCCTGTACATAAACAGACTAGCATCAAGTATATGACGTGTAGCCACATTTGAGTTCAGTGCTGCTAATTTCTGCACACCTACCAAGGCGTTAGGGTCTACCTGACTCTCATCCCTTCCTGCAAGACCTGTAACCGTTCTGATTTGATTAAGGTAGTGGTTGAAGTTTGATATAAGCATCTGTGATTTACCTGCGCCCGAGTTACTGTTAAGCTCCTGTATAGGAACCCTAGCATTATTAAAGTCTCCATCTTGAGTGTAGCTTCTACCGATAACACTACCTGTTTGGAAGTACATTCTTAAGGCATCCTCAGGATTATAAGCCGCCCCCGTTCCGAGGTCAACGTCGTTTAGACCATCTGCATCTATAAATACACCGTCAGGTACAACCTTAGCGATTACCTGCTGAAGCTTGTAGTGAGTGATATTTATTAAATCAGCAAATGGAATCATTCTCCGTGTTATAGATTCAATAACCCCCTTGTACATTCTTGGTGCAACGCATACATAATTAGGGATGGCGTGTTGTGTGGCTGACTGTGGTCTAACCATATTCTCCATCATCTCCCATTTTAATATTATGTTTGTACCCATAACCATAACGCCCTCGTACCAAACATCTATAGTCTTAGATACCTTCTCAAAGTTTCCTTCTTCCATCATATCTATAGGTGGGTTAAACGTATCGTCCTTCTCAACCATAGTGACATTACCATTATCTTTTACCTTCCTCTTATAGACAACCTTATTTGTTGACTTATAATTAAAATACATAACAGTGGCTGTATCCTTATTGAATATACTATTCTGAAAGTGCTGAGCACCATTATAATAATCGTACCAACTTTGTGAATACTTAGATATCTCTTCTAAATCTTCATTGGTTAATGACGTGTCTATCTTTAAAAGCTCAGTTATGGAAAGTGTCTTTATCTCTCCCCAATAAAAGCAGTCCTTAAAGTGTGGGTCCTCTGTATAGCTGTACACAATATTCGCAGGGTCAACATAAGATATCTTAACCCCGTCACCGTCTTGAAACTCGTGCTTAGCACAGGAGATGCCTAATACAGTTAAATCATAATCTAACTGCTTTCTAATATCTATATATTTATTACTTTCAAATAAAGTGTTGATAGCTTCCTCCTCCGCTATCTCAATAGCAGGCTTGTAATTGAGCTGCATATATAACTTAAGCTCCTCATCAGATTCAGGTAGCTCAGCTTGGTCTACAGTGAATGGGTCTATACCTGTCTTCTCTTGTATAATATTAAGTAGAGGCTTTGCGAGCATCTCTCCCTCAATCATCTGCTGATACTTACTACGTCTAGATTGAGATATTGCATCCTGAGAATACGCCTTCACACTAAATAGCCGGTCCTGCATACCGTTCACAACTAAGTCAACAAACTTAGGAATGATAGGGACAGGTGTCCAATCTAAATTTAGATATGATAAATCGCCATCTACAGATAGCTCGTTCTTATACTTACCCGTAGGCTGTTCGCCTCTCGCGTAAAGTCTTAGTCTGTGAAAATCCTTACCCTGACTGTAGTATCTACATTGTCCCCCATCTTTTCTAAACCATTCATACTGAATGGCTTGACCAATCTGTAGACCGAACTCAGAAGTTTTTTTCTCTGAGTCAGATACAAATTGGCTTGGGAAACCTGTAGATGATATATTAATTTTTATATCTTTCATCTTAAAATTTCGCTAATTGTGCCCTTGTTACTATACCTTGCAAAGTTAATCTTTATTTTTGAAACTTTTTTCTCTACCTGATATAGGTGCTTTTGTGTAGCCATAATCGCTAGTCCCGAGCTTATAGAGGCATCATACTTTGTTCTATTACTAATATCAAACTTAGCCCAATCCTCTAGTGTTCTCATAAACACCATATCCCCCATCTCGTCCTCATTCTTAAATCCTACGTGTGTCTCTATATAAGATTCAATAGCTGACGCGTGAGCCTGCTTTACATCCTCACTTGAGTTAGGTATACCCCCAAGCTCTTTCTCTGTCTTAGATAGCTTCGTATACACCTTGTCGGGTCTATTCATACAGAAGTGCCTATACCCTCTATTCTTAAAATGATACAATAGCCTCGGCTTATTGTTCTCAATAAGTATTGGCATACCATAGAACACACAAGCCTTTAGCACATCCTCAAAGAATATCTCAGCGGTCTGAGGTCTTGCGATATACTCTAAAAAAAATTCATTACTAGGAGCGTTATCCATATTAAACATTGTCTTTCCGTGGAGCGCACCATTAGAGCCACCCCCACCAACAACACCTGATATGTCATAGGAGTCACATCCGAACGCACCTATGTGGGCGTTGCCCGGATATTTCAATCCATTCTTGATTGTCACCCTATTCTGTAGGCTCTTCTCAGGTGTCCAAGAGATATAGAATCTACCCCTCTTGTTTGGATTAAACTCTACCTCAGTATCTTTTATACCGTTCTTCCAACTTAAATCACCGCGCGTAAGGTGGTGCTCCATTATTAATGAGTCGTTATAATCTACCTGCTGATATATCTTTGTAAGATTAAATATGGAACGCTTACTCTCATCTCTGAATGCGTGTGACTCAGTCCTTGGGAATTGACGATAGAACTCATTCAAAGCATCAGGGTCATTCTTTAACGAATCAACCTCAACCTCCCAATAGTCCAATGCACCATTATCAATCATCACCCCATCCACGCCTAATACAGGTGTCTCAGGCTTTCTAAACACAGGGGCTCCGTATATATCTATAAAGCCCTCCATATTCCACTCCATAGGAATGAATAGGGAATACATACCGCTCTTAGTCTGACCGTTTGCGTTACGAGTTGTAATGCTTGAGTCCGTATAAAGCTTTTTAAAATTATCACCGCCCTTATCTAATGCGTTAGATGTAGAGCCCATCATACACTTACCTATTATCTTACTACCCAACCTAAGACAGGTCTTTGTAACACGCCAATTGTTAAGGATGTTATTAGGCTTAGTCCATTTACCACTCTCGTCGTGCACAAGAAGCAACAGCTTCTCCCCATCATATGAGTTGTCATCTGTATTCTTCCAATCTATCGTTGTGTCTAACCCTTGAATCTCATCCTGTTCAATGTTAAACATATTCTTTTTTGTAATCTTTGATGCAGGTACTCTATACGCAAGCTCCGTCTTCGGTCTATCCATACCATCCATCACCGGCTTGAAGAAGAATGGTAGCCCATTATTTATAGGGACAACCTTATCTGTAAACATCTTCTTTGCATCCCCACCTGTCTTTGATAGTATGCCAACACGTGCGTCTTTAACTAAGGTCCCTGTATTAACACATTCCGAGGAGCTCATAAAGGAGAATCCCGAACGCCTAATCTTTAGGTATATCATACCAAACGCTCTCTTATCTGCCTTACAAGCCTCCCAAAATATATAAAGTATTCTATTAGCCTCACGGAAGTCAGGGTACCCAACGTCGATAGATGTCCATTGAAGGTACATATAATGAGCACCCGTCATATAAGTAGGCACACCGTTATTCTTATACCATACACCTTGCTCTCTCCTATCAAACTCCTCCTCTATATAGTCAACCCATCTATCCTTGAACTCAGACGGCATAGTGTTCCATTGGAATATAGATTTTATCTTACCTAGCTCTTTAGGTATATCTAATCTCTCCCAATACTGCTCTGATTTTGTTTTGTGTCTTTGAAGACACTTGATAGGTGTAGGTGGTAGGGCTACCTTAATTCCTGATATCGAAACGATATCACCAATCTTGCCTGTCTTTGATATTACTATAATATCATACTTACTGTTGTGACCATAATCCCAAGACTTAGCCTTGTTCTTATTCACCATTACATTCTTTGGTATAGGGTTCACCAATACCCTGTATAAGCTATTTACTTCTTCGTTCCGCAAACCCTTGCTTTGTATCAGTCCTACTAGCACCGCGCTCTGCGATATCTATAGCCTCACGCTCTGCCTCTATTCTATTTAATATTTCAAACGCATCAAAGATGGCAAGCTTTTTAGTAGCAGCAGCATTCTTTAATCTGTCTGCTGATATATCATCCTCAGGGTCGTGCTTAATAATCGCTTCCTCCGCTACCTTTATCAATTGCTCCACCGCTTTGTGACCTGCCTTTATTATCTTTAGCTTTGTCTCTTTGTTTGAACTCATTATTAATTCTTTTTTTCTTTTTGATTAGATTTGATGGGATGTCCTCATTCCAATCACCACCCCAATAAATATACTTATCTTTCATATAACCATTGTTATCTGATGGTCATACATCCTGTACATCTTCTCTCCGTCAACATCAAACTCATACTCACTCTCAGGTTTATATGACACCCTATCCCCCGATTCTATACCCTTACTAGAGAGGTACTCGTTAGGGTATACCATCTCACCTACAAGCGGCTCTTCAGATATAGGCTTATATATATAAGACTCCTCAACAGGCACAGGCTTTACAAAGCAGTACCTATCATAGGCATTCCATCCGTCTTTATTTTTATACATAAAGAATTGGTCGATATCTATAAAGAAAAGGTCATCCTTGAAGTGGCTCTTTCCACTCCTCTGATTTCCCTTAATGTCATTGTAATACTTGAATACGTTATGGTGTACCAATAATATGTCACCTACCTCTATTGGTCCTGTATACCCTAAGGGTGTAGATATAACCTCAGCCTCTCTATTGGAGAACCTGTGGTCTTCTTGGGATGTGCTTATTATAAGGTCAACACTACCTATCTTCTTTGTGTTATTGTAACGCCTTCCTTTTACAGGCTTTGCAATAAACGAGTTTGGTGATTTCATATTATATTTACGAGCCACAACCTATACACTCCACATAGGAGTCGGTAGGTCGGATGCCATTTAATTTCATCTCAATGTTATGTATCTTGTCAGCAATATCCATAGACTCAATAAAGTCAGTGGTGCTATCCTTATTGGATTTTAAATCCTCAACCTCTCTGATTAACAGGTCTCTTTCCTGCTGCGTCATATGTATTAAAAATTAATGTTATACTCAATAGACACGGGCATAGATGCCGTAAACTCTTTCCACATTATTATCTCACTATTACCCTGAATATATATAACTATAGAATCTCTTGTAGAATCTTTCTTGATAAGGTGAATAACGTAGCTACCATTAAGTACCTCCTGCCCTACTATGTAGTGCATAGAAGCCTTGTAGTCTGAGCCGATAGATACCTTTCTTATGTCCATTACGTTTATTTAAAATAACTTCCAAATAGTAAGAGCAGATGACGGAGCGTTGTCCCAAGAACTAATTGTGGTCGTAGGGTACAGACCCCCTTGGTCCACGCCTGAGCTATCCCTAAGAATCTCAAATGTTAACACCGTCCCGGGCGTTGATATTCTTATAGGGAATGATAATGTCTCAGGTATTGTAACCCCTACTGTTGGTAAAGATACAGCACCTATAGAATTAACCTGTGAGCCGTCTACTAAAGACCTGAATAGCATAGTTGATACACCGCCTGATGAACCTACTCGTGATAGGTAGCCTACTGCGTTTACGAAATAGACCCCTACATCATTAAATGTTATATCACCAATTGCCGATACCATAGCAGGGTCTACACCCGTTCCTGTTCCTGAACCAAAGCTTACCTGAAGCACAGTATCAAGCCCACCGGGAGATTGATTTGAAGTGGAAGGAGCGTGAAGAACTTGTGCTATTGATGGTGAGGATGCTGTAACCCATAGCGGAAGCCCTAAAGCATCTGAGCCTAAAACTTTTGTGCCGTCGTTTGTTGTCCCCACTGAGTCAGTAAGCGTCCCATCCAATGTTAGGTCCCCTCCTGTCTTAAGTTTTAAGTTATCAGCCTGAGAGTAAGACGAACCCGTAGTCATATCGAATGGCGTCGTAGATGTGTTGCCCGTATCTAAAACAGCCTGTAGAGTGTTGGCAGTTGCCAACCCTAGTATATCACTAATCGTGTAGTTCTTTGTGATATTGCTATCACCAACGTCTGTCCCTATTACTTTATCTGTAACTGTAGGTGTTCCGTCTATTGCATACGTGCTTATCTTTCCCATCTGTTCTATTTTTTTACAACCTCACCTGTCTGAACGTTTATCTGTGCCTGAGCACCATACTTATCAGCAAGGTCCTTTTCTATTTTTTCGTACTCTTTTTTTAATTCGTCAACCTTATCAATGATAATCATTTTCTGCATTTCTGCGTCTCCGATTTGCATCTTCATTTGGTTAAACTTACTTAGCATTGACTGAATCAATGTAAGCTCTTCATCTGTTAACTTATCCATTTTATTTAATTTTATTTAATACAAAGATAGTAAAATAAAAAATCAATATCTATATATCTTTATATTCGGTTTTCGCATCAAATGATGGACACGCCTTATTTACGTTGGGAAAATCTCTATGACCCTGAACCACTGCCCCCATAAACACAAACTTTAGAATACTAATAAGCTTTAGCAAGGTATCCTTTTGTTCGGGCGTTCTATTATCTTCAGGTTCACCTTCCTCATTGATTCCACCTTCGTAGCATATCCCTATGCTGTTTAGATTAAAACCTCGAACGTGTGCACCCATAGTAAATAATCCTCTCCCTTTATGAAGTTCCCCATCTCTAGTTATGTAGTAATGGTATCCAATATCTGTCCAACCACGCTTTAAGTGCCACTTCTTAACCCGTTCAATCGGTACATCCATTGACGGCTTGGTTGCTGCACAATGGATTGCAATGTATTCTATATCTCTCATTTTACATTTTTTCTTTGCGAATGTTTGCCAAATTCTCGGAGTGCGAAATAACCGCCGTAAACCGTTGGCACAATCACTATTAATAGACTTGTATATTCGCTTGGTAAATGAATTCCGAAATATGCTGTCACAAAATATGACAGTAATAATAAGCTAATGAAATGTAACGTTAATGGTCTTGCGGTCTTTGCAAGCTTGTTGTCGCTCCCAACGTCGGCTACCCATCTAGCTGTAAGGTTTGTCTCTATTATCTCAAGCTCTCTAAGCTCCATCTTTATAATCTCAGTAGCCTGCTCTTTTTGTTCTGACGTAAGCTCAGGGTCGTCCATTAAACTCTCACCTATACCCTCTATTAATTTACTAGCGAACGGAATACTTGTTGACTCTCCGATAGTGTCTAAGATGTTACCTAAGGCGTTCTTACCGTTCTCCTTTAGCCACCTCTTTAGTTTACCCTTTTCTTTCATTTTAGTTTTGCTAAGCTATGTATCTCCTTGATAATTCTAATCTCCATCTGACTCATCTCCTCCTTAAGTATAAACATAGTGTCAGCAGTCTTCTCCCTGTTCTTTTCAACAGCATCCTTTAGCGCATTTAATTCATCCCTATCACTAAGGACCTCTCTCTTTAAATTAATTAAATCTGACTTATACATATCTACTCTTCCTTTAAGATTAAACCACATCCCTAACGCACTAATAACGCCTGAGATTATAGCAACCATCATATATATAGATATGCTTAAACTTTCTAGTCCCATAGCCTACAATATAACAGGTTCATCCGTTACTATATCGTTCAAGTCAATATCAGTATAATCAATTGGAAACCCATTAAATATAGTAGGATTAGTAACTGTATAATTCTCATTACAATAGTACCCACCCTCATACGTCATAAAGTATGAGAACACGTTCCTGTCATTTGTCTCACCATCATTATCTAAAGCAAACTGCTCGGTTAATACTATAGCTCTTATATATATCATCTCCCTAGGAATGTTTGGAATGCGTTATTGATTGTGTTAAGGCTTCCCACCTCTACTGATGATAGACCTGATGAGACAAAGGAGAACTTAGTGCTCCCACTCACAGCGTCTATTACGCCACCTGAGTTGTTCCACGCGTTTATAAACAATGGCTGTGTGGTCGGCACTGCGCCTGAAGACAAAGTGTGTTGTGCCTCTTGCACACCGTCACTATAAATGATTGCCGTAGTAGAACCGTCTTGGGATAGTACCACAAAAGAGTCCGTAATTGATGGTATAGCAACCGCTGACCTAACAGCTTTATTTGTTGCATATCCAATAAGTGTAGATAGCCTGTATCTAATAACTGCTCCAATGCTAGTAGAGTCCCTTGACCCCATCATTATCTTACTATTAGCTGAGTTAGTGTCAAGACCAATTGCCCAATCACTAGATGACGGGACCTCGCTACTAAGTGAGTTATTCATAGATGCGTACTGACCTGCACCATTTGTAACCAATCCAAGGTTTGTGTGCGTAGGTGAGCCGAAATATAATAGCTCCGTCGCAGCATTCATACCGTTTATAGCGTGTGTGTCTGCCGTACCACCGAAGAATGGGTAGTCCCTAACTAGCTTCGTGAATACACCTGACGCCTTAAGGTCAGTAACCCTAGTATCAATAGCCTGCTTTGTATCATCAAGAGTCTGACCATACAGGGCTACGGTATCTACGTCGCTACCATTAGCAACAGTAACAGCATTGTAGTATGCCTCAGCCTCAGCGTTGACCCATACGAATCCACCTGACGGCGCGTTATCTCGTGCTCCTATAGAGTTCGATATTGCTATTGATATAGCCATATTACCAAAGTGCTATTATGTCACTTGCGGTTGTTGCAGCCAATACCTTTAATACTTGGACAGGCATAAACTGAGCGTTTGCGATATTCTTAAATGTCACCTGACTACCCGATACCGTCTCTACAACTACATCACCGCCTGTGCCTACATATAGCACACACCCGTTCTGAGGGGACATAGATGCCCCTGCAAAAACTTTGTATGACTTTGTTGTAGCCAAGAAGATATCAGCAGATAATGTTAATACTGTTGCTGATACAACTACCGTAACTGATGCGGTTGTGCCGTCAGTAGTGTTGTACACTACATCACCCACGGAGACTCCTGCTGTAATAAAATCTGCGGTTGTGTCCTCAAGGTTTGACGCTAGTAGGACGTCGTTTGTTCCTGTAAGCGTTGAGCCGTATGCAGGGTTAGGTATAGCTATCGCGCTTGGAATAATCTCCAATGCTAAACCTACCTGTAATTTTTGATATGCCATAATTTATTTTTTATAAGGTACCGCCTTGTTCAATGCGTCCTGTCTTTTTTTACACCCACAATCTTTTCCTGTTAGAGATGCTATCCTATCAGCCACCATCTTCACTCCGGTAGCCTTTGTTATTTTTTCTATTGTATCACCTAAGCCTTTTGACTTCATTTGTCTTTGAATGTTAAACGAATAATAAATCTGTTCCAACCAAGCTTAGCACCTAACCAAGTCGCTTGAATCCATAAGCCGAATCTTTCTAATAATCTTCCCATAGTATCTTACTTTAAGTGGTCGTGAGTCTTAATCACTACATTGTTATTATCTCTTAGCTAGTGCTTTAATTCCTTTAGCTGTTCTTGCTTCAACCCCGTTAACTACCTTTGCTTTTTTAGTCCCACGACTCCCTGTAATATTTAATGGGTCAGCTATATAGCTGTATCCTTTAGCAGCTTCTTTAATGACTTTTTTAGTTTTTTTAATTGTTCCTTCGTTAGCTTTACGTACTACCCTTGATTTAGGGGCTGCAGCTGATTTAATTACTTTGTTAGCTTTTTTCGTAGCCCTTTGACTAATCGTTCCTTCGTTAGCTTTAGGTGCCGCCTTTGATGTAGGTGATTCTTTTATCTTCTGTGCTAGTCTTTTCTTTGGTTCATCACCAAAGGTAGGTGCTAATGGTGAACTTAAATCTCTTGAATATTTCATATCTTAGTTTTTTTTACAAATATACTAATATTTTCCTTGACGGTTTTTCGGTGAGGACTTAGTCGAGCCACCCTTTCCTGCCCATAAGTTCTTACACGACCAATGCCTTGCAGTTAGCTTGTCATTTGCAGTGTCACACTTGTGACGAGCCTTGAATGACTTACGTGCAGCAGCAGAGTAGTTGTGACCATATCCTGTAGCACCGAAATGAATAAGCTTCTCCTTACCACCCGAACACGCCTTGACCATCTTCTTCTTTCCTGCCCTGTCAGATTTCATAACCCGATTGCACTTCATCTTTGTCTTGGTTGCCATACGCTACTTCTTCTTAGGCTTAGTGTGGGTGTAACCTTTTTTCTTAAGAGATAGATGGTCTTTAAGAGTCTTAGCAACCTTTAAAGCCCCTGACTTGCTGTACATCTTATGCGCTTTGAATTTATTAGCCATACATTATTATTTTTTCCCCACAACACGATTTTTTTTCTTACGGTACGTGCGCTTGGTTCTATTTCCAAGAACAGACCCACCAAAATTTAATCGAGCCCCTGTGCCTGATGTCTTTCGTGCTCCACCTTTATCTTTGTTGTCCTTTGCTCGTTCCTTCCAATAATTTATTTGGTCATCTCTAAAGGTTATAGCGTCGTTAGCACCCTTATCATCCGGGTCTTTCTTCGTCACCTTCTTTTTAATATTATCATCTATTGGTTTGTTAGCCTCTGACATAATTCCTTATATTTGTTAAATACAAATTTAATGATTATTTTTTTAATGAAAGATTATCTAAAATATTGGAGGGTCATACGATATTACACCAAAGCAAAGTACGGTATATCAACACCTGACCTTGAGATGCTGCTGTTCCTTAGGAGCGAGAAGTACTTCTCAAAGGATAAGTTCGGTGAGTTTGATGAGCTTATATCGTGGGACAAGAATAGGTTTGAGAGCCTAAGGCAGGCAGGTTGGATACAGGTGTTTAGAAAACGCCAAGGTAAGAGGAAGGCACTATACCAACTCACATACAAAACGAAGCGTATGCTTACGTCAATATATAAAAAGCTTGAGGGAGAGGAGATATCTGAGCTAGAGGGAGCGAACCCCCTCTTCGCTAAGAATGTCTCGTACACCGATAAGGTATACAGGAATTTTATAAAGAGTATAAACGCCTTTACAAGACAACAACGATATCGCTCTGACTTATAACAGTAAGCTGCCGTTCATCTATCACCATTGTGTACCCTGCTCGTGAGTCATAGTATATGATATCGTCAGGGCTTATATGCTCCACGTCAGTGCCTACCGCCACCACCTGACCTTTGTGGTATCGTAGCTGCGACGCATCCTCAGCAGATAGTATCAGCCCTGAGTTAGTCTTAATCTCTTGGGCAATCTTCTCTATTAGTATGTATCTTCCTATTGGTCTCATAATATTTTTTAAGTTAGTTCCTCGTCGTCGAACATATCGTAAAGCGTTACAACGTCAATAGTGCATTCGTCATCAGGGCAGGTGTATGTAGATACTATCCCCTCCTGTTCGAGACCGTAATCTTCACTATCAAAGTCATTGCCCCATATCAGCTCGGTATTACATCTTGGGCACATCATCTATCCTCGTATGTTCGTGCCATTGTTATAATAGCGTTGGTTGACAATATCGTCACAGCAACAGACACCGCATTCTCTAACGCGGTACGCGTGACCTTAAGTGGGTCAATGATGCCCATCTCATACATATTACCATACTTGCCTGTCTTTATGTCCAACCCAAATTCATATGGCTTGAGTTGGTGGTGTACAAACCCCTTGATGCCTGCATTCTCAGCTATCTGCTTAGATGGGGCACGTAGTGCCTTCGCTAATATTTTTCCTGCTATGCTGTCATCAAGTAGCACGGACTCGTTATGTAGGGCTATGCCACCCCCGGGGAGGATACCCTCCTCTAATGCTGAGCGTACCGCACACACAGCGTCATCAATCCTGTCATATAGCTCCTTCTGCTCTAGGTCAGTGTTGCCACCTGCGTAGATGACACCAACACCACCTGTTAATGAGGCTATACGTGATAGTATAAAATCCTTGTCAGCCTTCTTGCTCTGTGTCTTTAACGAGTCCTTTAGCTGTGACACCCTCTCATCAATAGCATCACTAGATGTATCAGTGTCCTTTATCACAACAGTGGACTCACGACCGACTATCACACGTGCAGCGTAGCCTAGGTCATCCACGGTCATAAGGCTGAGGTCGTCGCCTGTCTTCTCAGAGAAGTACGTCGCGCCAACACTCACAGCTATGTCCTGCATAAGCTCGTGCTGCCTGTACCCGAATGACGGTGGTCCTATCGTGCATAGCTTTAGGTCGCTCTTCATAACGTTAGCCGCTAAGGTGTTCACCACATTGGCTGAGGTTGGTGCTATAATCAATAGCCTCTTCCCGTCGCTTATCACAGGTCGCAGTACATTCTCTATGTTCAGTATATTGTCAATAGGTGCGTCGCTCACAAGGATATATACATCCTCAAGTATGCACTCATCATTCTTTTGGTTGTTAACAAATAACGGGCTCTCATACCCACGGTCAATCTTTAGTCCCTTGGTAGCCTCGTAGTACGTCTCGGATGTCTGTGACTTGTCAACCGTTACGACACCGTTGCTGCCTAGCTCCTTATATACATCAGCTATGATACCCCCAATGTGGGCGTCGTTGTTCGCTGAGATAGTGGCTACGTCCCTAAGTGCTTTCTTTGTTACCTTACGGCTGTGCGATTTTAAGTTCTTTACTATGGTCTTGGTCTTTCCTACCAAGTCCCTAAGCACCTGCGTCTTGTTGACACCATCCACTATAAGCTCTGCGCCTCCCATAACAAGTGCTTCCGTTAGTACGATAGCCGTTGTCGTGCCGTCACCTGCTTGGGTAGCCGTCCTGTCCGCTGCCTCACGCATCATACGTACAGCTAAGTTCTCTGTGGGGTCTATAAGTGATACAGCCTTTGCTACAGTGACGCCATCCTTGGTAACCGTTATTCCGTGCGTGTGCTGTGGTGATTCTATTAAGACCGTCTGACCTGATGGTCCTAGTGTGCTCTTTACTGCTGAGGATAGTTTCTCTATACCTGCGTAAAGCTTATCCCTGCCCTCCTCGTTAAACAATAAATGTTTAGGGGTGTATCCTATATCTGACATAATGAATTTAGTTTAATTATTTTTTTTCAAAGATAGTAATATTTTACAATATATATACAATGTTGATTTTTATATCTCCTACTACTACTACTACTACTTTATTTATTTTATTTTTTTTCCCCTATATAGTTAAAAAACTTAACATTGTTAACACTACCACTGATAGTCAGATAGTTACACAACATTAAATCAACATTATTATAACATTATTAGACCGAAGTCAACATTATTAAACAAAAAAAGAGGAGATAATCAGTCTCCTCTCTAAATCAAAATCAATCAATCGTACTAATCTACATCTTATAGATACCTTGCCGCATCTCTGCAAGCTCAATTCCGTCAGCAATCATACTAATCTTCTTGGCTCGGTGTATTGTCTTTTTCAACATAGCTCCCTGAGCAATACCCGTCATATCATTTGGACGGTCGTTGATAAGCCTTCCACCCTCAACGGTCAGACCACCCATACTCTTATACTTAAATTCTTTCATACCTTATCTTTAAACTTATTAAACCTATATACAATGTTAACTCCCCGTAGTCGTAATCCTCGTCCCTACCATAGTAACTCCAACCTAATGCGAAGCCTACAGATAGACGGTTCTCTATTGTTACCGAGTAGCTCATATGCAAATATACAAAAAATTTTTAGATATCAGCAGCATTTGGGTTCTATATGGTCCTGCACAGTGCGCGCGATTTCGGAAACCGATTTTTATTTCGATAGGGGGTTATTGAATCCGTTACCGCTCCCCGTTTTTTTGGCGTTTACCTACCACCCACTACCACT
>TARA_R110000803_G_scaffold13482_9_pt1 | contig 27202 bp, 50 predicted proteins | sample TARA_R110000803 | Tara Oceans TARA_R110000803 (sample SAMEA4397772) | marine metagenome | biome: Polar Biome; feature: [SRF] surface water layer (ENVO:00010504); material: water (ENVO:00002006), including particulate matter (ENVO:01000060) such as... | depth 5 m | reverse complement strand
ATCTTGGATAGATGCTTCTAGCTTGGCTGCTACGGAGCCTGTCACGGTTGGTTCAGCTGGTGCTGGCGGCCTTCTTAACGCTAAAGGTGGTAGTGGTGGGTATTCTGCCTTCGATTCTACTCGAGCCCGTGGTCTTGGAGGTGAAGGAGCTAACGGGGGTGGAACACAGATTGCTCAAGGTGGGGACGGTGGCGGTGCCTCTTATGGTGATCTCAAGACCTATGGAAACTGTGGAACTAACGGGATTGAAGGCTCTGGTACTGGACAGCAAAGCGGGGGCACTGGTGGCGGATCTCACTTCGGTGGAGGTGGCAGAGCCGCTACTGACCTAATTATTGGTACTTGGGGAATACAGTACGGAGGCGGTGGAGGCGGTACGTGCGATAACCAAGGATCGGGTGTTGGCCGTCCCGGTGCTACAGGCGTTGTAATAGTTGAGGAGTTCTACTAATGGTACATGGTTTACTAGTTGAAAATGGAGTGGTAGTTAACGTAGCACTCTTTAAGAAGGCAGAGGATGTATTCTCTGGAATGGTTGTAGATTCAACTCGTAAGGTTAGTGTAGGGGCTACCACAACAGATGGTATCTCTTTCACTAATCAAGAAAAAGTTACTACTCTTTCAGAAGAGGAAAAAGCTAAGGTAAACTCTAAAGCTAAAAGGGAGGAATCCTTAGATGCTCTGGCAAACATTTATTCTGATGGTCAGATGGTTGAACGAGCTACAGACGCTGAAGCTGCTGCTGGTACTGATAATACCCGTTACATCACCCCTAAACAACTTGCTGATAATACCGTTGTGGGGGCTGGCGGAGGTTCTTCATCTAATGCAGACACGCTAGACAATCACGACTCAACATACTTTCAACGTAGTGTAGCTGACGAGCGTGTTTTTGAGATTGCTGGTAATCTGTCAGGTGACAGAAACGTATTGTTAGATTTTCATGCAGACGACACATACACAGATTACTCGACTCGTATCATGCGTAAAAGCGGTTCAAATGGTGCATTGACTATTGACCAGCGTGGATCTGGGGATATTAATCTCAATGGTGGCGGGATACTCAAGCGTAACGGTCATAAAGTCTGGGATGCGGGATCAGACGGCCCGTGGTCGGGAATGAATGCGGATATGCTCGATGGCTATCACCACAACTCATTTGTAAAACCCGGTGAGACTTTCACAGCAGGACATCACACGGAGGGTAATCTCTTACGCAGCGCTGCACTAACTAACGACTTCGGTAATATACGAGTACGTGGTGCAAACTTTACGTTCACAGGTGTTAGTCCTACGGATGATCAAATTGATGCAATGTTCAACGGACTATCTAGTTACTACCTCTTCCAGATACCAACAGGAACAGAAGTAGTTATAGAATTTACACTACCTCGAAACCTAAGATGGTATACTAATGTAGGTATCGGTTTCGGAAGTCATGCCTTTAGAGCTAATAGGGTTAAGATAGAAGCTTTCTCTAGCGGCAACTGGGTTACTTGTTCAGATACTACGTCAAACACTTCAGAAGATGTACTTAATGTAGTACCGGGCAATGCTGGAGGGGATGGCACGACTAAGGTTCGTTATACCTTGGGAGGGCAGCAGGGTAGCTCTGTGCGTATTGCTCACTTATGGGGCTATAACTTTGACTCAGCTATGTGGTCTGAGCTTCAAATGCCTAGAGCCGGAGGCACCATGTACGGTAGCTTAGATGTTACTGGTGATGTAACACTTACAGGCACTGTAGATGGTCGTGACATAGCAGCAGATGGCGCTAAACTGGATGGGATACCAGCAGAAGGAGTGGCAGGCCCAACAGGCCCAACAGGTGCTACTGGTGCTACTGGTGCTACTGGTGCCACGGGTGCTACAGGTGCTACTGGGGGTGGTGGGTCTACTTCTCTACCGCATTCTTCTAACATTAATGGTTATCAGAAACTCTCATCTGGTATGATATTACAGTGGGGGCGAGCAACGGTAAACTCCAATACAACAACTGCGTATTTCCCTGTCTCGTTTAGTAAAGCTTGTTACTCTGTAACCGCAACAGCTTCAAAGTCGGGCAACAAAGGTGGTATGGGATTAGCTGTAGTGGTTCAGACAGCGCCAACAACCAGCCGAGTAGTATTCAGCACAGCTTCCAGTAGAGATTATGTTTACTGGTATGCAATAGGAGAGTAATATGAAATACGCAAACTATGAAGAAGCTGGTGAGCTGATTGGGTTCTATGATGATGAGATTAATGACGTTATCCCAGAACCCAATATACCCATCACGGACGAAGAATGGCAAGACTGCATAACTTTCCATTCTGAAAGGAGAGTTGAAGACGGGGTTATTGTGTCGGTAGATTTTATACCAACCTATGAAGACTCGGTACTTGACATAAAACTGGTTAGAGATGCTGCCTTAAGTGAGATAGTACACACTTACCCAGATGGAGCTTCTATTCAGGTTCGTCCTCCAGAGTTCGGAAGTGATGAGTCAAATATGAGGAATGCTATAGAAAGTATGACACGCTTAGGTACTGTTTCTCGTATATGGTTTATGTCGGACAATACCACTCGAAGTGTTACTATTACTGACCTTAGAGAAGCTTTAGATTCAGGACAAGATCAAGCTACGATCATTTGGGATACATTCTTTACTGAAATGGCTTCCATTTAAAGCTTCAAAGGGGTATACTATGCAAGAAATGGCTTCAACTTAAACCTTCAAGGAGATAACTATGCGAAGAGAAACCCTTAAACCTCTCTGGTGGAGGATTTTAGTTAGTGTAGATAATCTATGTAACGTACTTCTATCCGCTGTTCCCTCTTTAAGAAAGAAAGGTTTTGGTTACACTGATGAAACTGTATCTTCTGTTATAGGTAAAAGATATTACTACCACCATGATAGAAGTTGGTTTATCCTGATAATTTATAAACCAATTGAGATGGTAGACCGAGGGCATTTCAAGAGGTACATTGAGCATGACGAAGGATTTGAAGTAATTAGAGAAACTGTATTTGGAGTAGATCATGAAATTAAATATTAAAGATGTTGGGTACACAGCCTTATCTTGGACAGGAACACTGGTTGTTAGAGTTGCGGCAATACTTGTAGGGTTCGTAATGGTTCCTTTAGGATTAGCCTTCACAAAGCTTCCTGAGCCTGACGTTACAGAGTGGCAACATATAAGCTTACCTTGGTGGTGTGACCCTTGGGATAACGTCAGGGATGGCGCTATGGGGGATAAAAGGATGTGGTGGTGGAACGTTGGGTACAAACCTTGGTTTGATAAATTGCCTCCTAAAGCAAACTCCTTCATTAAAGCCTTTTGGTGGTTAGCTGTACGAAACAGTGTTAATAAGATGGCTCGGTATTATCCGGGTTTTGGTTGTCCTATCGACAAGTGTGAGATTGAGTATATCGGAGATTACTTAGTTGGAGATGATCTAGGTCAAGAAGGTTTCCAGTATGTGAAAGCGGTAGGGCCTACGTTTAACTATTACTCTGTTTATCACCATATCAAACTACCTCTGTGGACACAGAAGATCGGTTGGTTGAAGGGCAGAGCTATTATAGCAAGGATGGGACACAAGGTTGAACCTAGACACGCAGATAAGGATTGGTCTTTAGAAGAACCCACTAAGAGGTTCAAGAATTGGACGTTCAGACCTTATATGCTGCAAAAGGTTGACTAGTGATTGTTGAGAGGGTAACTGAGGTTATTAAGTTTGCAGATTACCTTGGTGGGCCTTACGACACACAAGCAACTCTTCAGTGGATCTCTCCTACTTGGGTAAACATAAGGAACCTCTCTGGTACTTTCAACAAGAAACGTAGAAGAGAGATACAGGATTATCTACAAAAGTTGGGCGTTGAACGTGTAACTTATATTAGGTATCGAAGAGGTTCTATAGTTGAACACACAGTGGAGGTAGGTAAATGGACAGATTCAGGGTAAGAAGGATGATGGCTATCTCGTCTTATATTCAAATAAGCTTGCTAATACCTCTAGTTTTAGCTATAGTATTCTTTGGCTCAGAGCTTGTATCTTCTAATCTTATGGCTGCAAGTGCTGTATTGATAACGCTGATAGGAGCTTTAGTAGCTATTATAGGACATTATAACCATATGGTTTATAAAGACGATGGGACTAAGGAGAAAAAAGATGATAGGTTGGATAGGTAAAATATTTGGTATGTTCTCTGGGATCCCAGCTAAACTGGGACTAATCGTTACTTTAGTTACGACAGTTACCACTTTTGCTGTCTGGGGGTACAACAACGTATATGAGTCTGGATATAACGAAGCAGCCTTACAGTATGAGACTCAGATGGCTAAGAAGGTTTCCGAAGAGCTTAACAAAGCTAAGACCACTTGGCAAGTAGAAGCTGAAAAAGCTATTGCTGCTGCTAAAGCTGAGAGGGAAGTTGTTGAAGTTACAAAGACAGTATACAGAGATGTATACAAGACTAAGTTTGTATGTAAAGATCTAGGTGAGAACGCCTTAGAGCTTCTTAACAGGGCGTTTAACGATGAGGTGGATGATGATAAGACTAATTAGTGTTTTAGCCGTAGTGAGCTTCTTAGGAGCTTGTAGCACTATCCAGAGTCCTGCTGTCCAGCTTATTTCTATAGAAAACCCTTATCCAGATTCTCTGATGGTTGAGTGTGAAGAATACCTTAGATACCTGACTAGTGATATACAGTCCGTTATTATAACTCACTCAGAAAATATGGAACGAGCTGTAATTTGCAAAGCAAGACACAATGAACTAATTGAAATAATTAAATCTAGAAAACTTTAAGAACAATACTAATAATTAAATACAATCTATGTTTCACGTTAACTCTTATAGAACTAAATCTTCTATAGGGGTTCTTTTTTAGATAAATTTAGATGTTGACACAGCAGATAACTGTGGTACACTTTCTAATCAACTAACTAAACTTTAAGGAGAAATCGTATGGAAGAAGTAAAAGATATAACACTAAGTCGAGATGAAGCAATTAAACTGGTGGCACTAATCGGACTTATGAACCAAGACAACAGTAATATAACGGTGTTCCGTGATATTGGAGATCATCTAGAAGAAAGGTTTTTGTTGAATAATGATGAAATCTGTGAAGAATTTCCTAATTTCCATTGCCTCTCTTCAAGTGATGTATTTACTGGAGTATTAACTCCACTAGGGGTTGAGTTTGATAATGTGGAGATTGTTTACCACAGTGAATTTGATTAAAGAGGTTTTCTAATATGGCAGCACAACAGGGAAGATTCTTTCGCCCAAAGTCAAAAGCTTTAAAAGGGACACCCTATGATAGTATGACTGAAAAAAGATTACACGAGGGTGTATTAAGCCCTTGTGATTTTCATACAGTTAAGTTACCATACACAATAGATCATAAATACGAACCTGACTTTGTTGTTAAGGTTGGTGAAAAGATTATCTATATTGAGGTTAAAGGATACTTTCAAGATCGAAGTGAGACTCAGAAATACAATTGGATTAAAAAAGCTTTACATCCAGACAAAGAAGAGTTAGTATTTGTTTTTGAGAAGCCTGATAAACCAATGCACTTTCAAGCAAAACGTAAAGATGGTACTAAAATGACTCACCGAGAGTGGTGTGTTAAACAGGGGTTCAGAGTGTTCTCTGAAGAGAATGCAGGAGATATCCTAGAGTGTAAATCAGTTGATGGATAAACATAAGGAGGGGCAAATGAAACCTTTTGACTTTGAACAAACAGAAGGTGTAAAGAATCTAACAGTTTTAGCCTCACTATATATTAGAGGTCAAATCTCCTATCTAAGCACTATGTACTTGAAGGGGAACTTATATGAGGCTGAAATGTTATTGATTCATACGAGGGATCTAAGGGCAACTCAACGTGCTGTTGGATTTGAATATGCTAGTGAAGAAGATTTATCGTACTGGGAAAGGACTTGTGTTAATACTATTGAAGATTTACAGGGGAAAAGATATGACTCTTGAACAAAAGAAGAAGAAAGCGCGTTACTCTCAAAGACGGGAGATCAAAGCTTTATCTGGTGGCGATACAGCCGATGAGGTAATAGATTGGCTACTAGGAGAGGAGCAGGGATATAGTGACCATGATTATGTATTATACAAGTATGACTATAACCGTGGTCGAACGTTAATGAACCGCATCAACACTCTTTGGGTCTATCCTGTATTTATATTATCTATTCCTTTTCAGTGGATAATTACTGGAGATTATGGGTTGACAAGAGATAGTAAGATAGGTAAGATAGTTGACAGGCTTATTAAGATGGATCCATAGTAAAATATAAGGGGATATGATTATGGCAAGAATTGATATTAGAAATGCAAATGACTACGAGGAAATTACAGAGATTCAATTCGGTAACGATGAAACCTTAGTATATGGTAGTACCGAATCGGATTTATTCTATGTACGTTCAGAAGCTAAACTAGTACCTGTGTATATAGAGTCTATTGATAATATGATTAAGGCTCTAGAGCAAGCTAAGGAGTTGTGGGGTGAGTGAACTACAAAGCTTCCGAGTGTTTACAAGAGATGCTAAGGGTAACACCAGAGCTATTGAAATGAAGTCAGGCTCGGCACAAAAGCTAGTGACCTATATTGAAAACTCTCAGTGGGAATTAAAAAATGATATAGAAGATGCTTTAGGGGTCTATATTAAAGCCTCTTCTCCTCTCCTTATTGAAATTAGAGGAGGACAATATGGTAAATGAGTCCAAAGAAGAATCTGAATTGCAATACGAGTTGTTCTTAGAATCCCTTGTTAAGATAGTCAAGCTTTTGGGGAGGGAACAACAAGATGATGTTCTTCAAGTAATAACTACAATAATAGTGGCAACAAGGTTTGACCCAGAGCTAAAAGATATGTATTATAGTGAGTTCAAAGAACTCTATACTGATTTCAAGGGTGAAGAAGGTGCTAAAGAAGAGATATATTTCTTGACAGGACGCAAAGAACTTGGTAGTATAGAGAGACTAAAGTATCTTACCATGTGGTATGATAAAGCAGTAAAAGAAGGGTTGTACGAAGGTAGCAATGTGTTACACTAGTACACACACAAAAACTTAATAGAAGAATGAAGTAGCAAACTCCAAAAGACTGCAATGAGCAGTAGGAGGCACTATCAAGAAATCTATCATGAAATTAAACACGAAACTAAGAGGATTACAATATGTCTAAATACAACGCAGCAATCTCAAAAACAGTAAAACAACCAGCCAAAGGTAAATATGGTCAAGGCACTAAACTTAAAATCACAAACGCTATGGTTATGTACGTGAAGAATGTAGGTTATGGTGGTCTTAAGTTCGGTGAGGCAGAAGTGGAAGATAAACCTTGGATGAACCGACAGTACGAGTTAGACGTATTGATTACAGAAGATATCGCGGATGCACTTAAGGAAATTCATAGTCGTCAGGGTATCAAGGAAAAGACCCTTGAGCAATTTAAGGAAACTTACAAAGTTGATCCGCCTTATGAAGCTAAGAAATACTATGTGACCAAGTTTTACAAAGAGGCTTTTTACAAAAATGGCTCACATAAAGGCGAAGAAGCTCCACGTACATCCTTTGTGTCTGACACTGGATCTTCTCTGGAGGAAGTAGGTATTGGTAATGGTTCTGTCGCTAACTTGATTGTTAACGCCAGCCACTATAAGAATGATTTTGGGTCAGGTACTTCAATGCGATTAGGTAGTGTTCAGATTACAGACCTTATCGAATATTCACTTGGTGGTAGTGATGATTTGGATGAATTCGATTTTGTAGAGGCACCGCCTGAACCTACAACTAGTAGTGTAGCAGCTTCTAATTCAAATGATCGGGATGATGATTGGGACGAATAACTGTTATAGTTAGTTAAGCTAGGCAACCCTTGTAGTAGAGATATTACAAGGGTTTTTTCGTTAGTTATGGGGGTTAAAATGAAAGATAAAGATTATAATAAAGTACGTTTCTGCTATTTTGATGCAGATCCTATTGTGTATCGTGCTGGGTTCGGGTCACAAAAGACTAAGTATATTTTTAGGGACAATGAAGGCTCTGTAGCAAGCCCAACATTAGGCTCTGCAAGGGAAGCTACAGTGTGGCTCGAAGATCTAGAAGAGTTTGGTCAAGATACATCTTGCTATAAGAGGGAGCCTATAATAGAATACCTTTCAGAAGCTAAGGCGATTGCAAAGTTCGATAGTATTATAGAGGAGTATCGCAAAAAGGCAGGAAATCATATAACCCACTTCGTAGGGTTCTTAACTCCTTCAGGGGATAAGCACAAGTGTATTCTTGGTACAGAAGATCAGTATCAACTGCAAAGAACAGGTACAGAGAAGCCTAAGCACCATAAAGCTTTAAAGTCTTATGCAGCTTCCTTATCATTTATTAAAATGAGTCCCTTGGGTTATGAAGCCGATGAACTGTTGATATACAATGCTGAACGAAAAGGTGATAAAGGTGTAGTAATGTCTATTGACAAAGACATGAATATAGCTCAGAATACATGGGTAATACACTTACAGAAGGATGGTTCTGGGGATCCTGTATGGAATACTGAACTAGGGCATCTGGATTTATACCGTAAAGGTACAGATGTTAAGGGTACTGGAGGTGGTTTCAAGTTTCTAGCTTACCAAGCTTTAGCTGGTGATCGTAGCGATCATTATTTTGGGTTAAAGAACTTTGGCCCCGTTAAAGCTGTAGAACTTATTCATGGTTGCGAATCTCAAAAAGAGGTTGTACAGAAGTGCTTAGAGGTGTATACTGAGGTTTATGGTGAAAGTCATTCATATACATCTTGGGATGGTCAGGAAATTACAAAGACCCCTTTGGAGATGTTGCAGATGCACTTTGAGATGCCCTATATGTCTAAGGGGCCAAATGACACTGGAATTAACTTAGAGAATTACTTAAATGAGGTATAATCATGGCAGAACTAACAGATGGGGTGTATCAATACCATGTAGCGTGTACTAGTAAGAAATGTGATAGTAGTGATGCCATGTCTATCTGGAAACATGATGATGGAAGGCACAACGCTTTCTGTCACTCATGTGGATACAAGGTCTACTCGGTAGATCCAAACACTTTAGAAAAGATTGATACTGGATATCAAGCAGAAGAGGAGATAAATATGGAGGATGTTGAAGTAATCACTAATGAGTTTGATAGTGACAGTCTCAAGGCACGAAAGATTAAGAAACAAATTGCTGAGTTGTATGGTGTAAAGGTAGGGTATAATGAAGCTGGTACACAAGATGCACACTTTTACCCCACACATAAGGAGGATAAAGTTGTAGGGTACTCTAAGCGTGAAACCTTTCAATCTTGGGATAACCAAGTTACTAAGAAGCCTGAATTGCTTGGTAAGATGAAGAAATTCTCTACTGTTGGTTACGCTAAAGTTGATGTACAGTTATTCGGACAGGAAGTGTACCCAGCCCCTAATGGAGGCGGTAGGTACAAAAGTCGAATATTCCTCACTACAGGACAAGAGGATGCACTAGCTGGTACAGCTATGATAGATCATTTAGGTAAGAAGCAAGAGAGTTACCCTTTTGTGTCTGTTGTAGGTGGAGATTCTGGTGGTATTAAGAACCTTAAGCACAATTTGTCTTACATCTCTTCTTTTGATGAGATTTATTTATGTGCTGATAATGATGATTCAGGTAAGAAGTTTGAAGAAGAAGCTTGTAAGATTCTACCAGTAGGTAAAGTCAAGATTATGAGTTTTAACCCTACATACGGTAAAGATCTTAGCGACCTTTGGAATAAAGAAGCTACAAATGATCGTGAGAGGGGCTGTGAACTATTCTGGAATGCTATATGGTCTTCTAAAGATTACTCTCCAGCAGGTATCAAGTCTCTTTCTGAAGGTTGGGAAGGTTATATTCACCGTGGTGAAGATCCTCTCATTCCATTTCCAGATAGTTTTGGTGATTTGAATGCTAAGACTTGTGGTGGCTACGGAGCTGATGGTGAGATTATTAATATTGCTGCACCCTCCTCTGTAGGTAAGTCCTCTTTCATTAAGGAGATGATATATACTGCCCTTAAGGATACAGACCGTAACATTGGTGTTATTTCTCTAGAAGAAACATTACCAGAGTTCTTAGAAGGTATGTTGAGTATTCACATGAGTACACAGCTTAATGAAATTCCATTTGATGAAAGAGATCGTGTACTAGAACGAGAAAAGTTTGACGAGTTGTTAGCCTTGAATAACGAAGGTGGCTCTGATAGAATTCACTTTCTAGATGATCCCGGTGCGTGTCGTGATGAAGATGATCTATGGGAGAAGGTAGACTTCTTAATTAAAGGTTTAGATTGTTCCTTAATGGTACTTGACCCTGTAACTTTGGCGTTATCTTTGGGCATTGATGAGGATGAGTACAACGCTACACTAGTTAAGAAAGTTAAACGTCATAAACTAGCTTGGGTTAATGTACACCATGTTCGTAAATCTGGGAGCGGTGGTACAGCTAACTCAGAGGGTGCTGACCTTGCAGAGGAAGATATCAAAGGCTCTGGCTCTCACTTCCAGACAGGCATGATTAACATTATCTTAACCCGTAACAAGGTACATGAGAATGATATTGTGCGTAACACAACTAAGATCAAGATGCCGAAGTGCCGTAGACATGGTAAGAATACGGGTATTGCAGGTTACACGTTCTATGATGGTAAGACTGGCAGGTTACATTTAGGATCTGATCCTAGTGATATCCTAGAGGCTGAAGCCAACAGTCAAGATGATGAGGAGGATTGGACTAATAACTAAAATAAGTCTTGACTATGAACTGGGTATGGCTTATGCTGTATCCAGTTTTTTAATATAAGGAGTAAAGTTATGAAAGTTCATGTGTTATGTAAGATGGGTGGTTATCCTTTTACCAAAGAGATTTTAAAAGTTTCCCTGTACAGAGCTATCCTAGAACTACTTAAACAAGATTATGAAGTCAACTCAAACGAAGGTAGTTTCTATTATAGAATTGAAGAATTCAGGTTAGAAACCACTTACGATTAAAGGTTGACAAAAGAGGGGCACTAGGTTATCCTATTTTGGTAATGATAATTGAGAGGAGCAAACCATGTACGAAACACTAGAAGAGATCATTGAAGCTGCAAGAGAATACACACAAGAAGGAAAGCTATCAAACTACTTGGATGTTAGAGTTGCAGAGTTTCTGATAAAAGAGGCGTACTGGTTGGCAGAAAGAAAAGAAAGACAGGGGGCTAAAGGTGATAGTTGATTTAACAGATAAAGAAGTTGTATATGATACAGAAGCTAATAACCTTCTAACCAAAGTTACAAAAATGTGGTGCATCTACTTTATTGATGTAGAGACAAAAGTGGGTTATTTGTTTCATGATTACCCAGAGCATGATAAGGCTCTTGTAGTTGATTCTCAAAATATCCAACACACGATCCCTACACGAACTGGATCTCTTCAAGAAGGTGCAAGGTCGCTGTACAAAGCTAAACTGATGATTGCCCATAATGCGATTGGGTATGATATCTTTGTGTTAAATAAGTTCTTCCCACAGTTTAAACTTGAAGTGGCTTTCACAAAGAGTTGGGATACACTTATTCAGTCTAAAGTGCAACGGTATGATCGTAGGGCAGTTAAGGGGTACAAAGGTATACACGGTCTTGATGTTTGGGGTGGTCGTTTAGGGCATCGTAAGCCTCCTGTAGACGATTTCTCTACTTGTACTGCATGGTTGCTCCATCGCTGTATTCAAGACGTACAGATCAACTTAGAGGCTTACCTGTTCTTAGAGAACGAACGTAATATGACATTAGATAAGTTAGGGATTGACTTCACAGAAGGTCTGATACAAGATCATGCTTACAGGTATGAAGCTACGTTTCAAGAGATGAATGGAGCGTTGCTAGACAAACCTTATGCAGAGGGTTGTGTAAAGGATCTTGATAGTATGGTAACAGCTTTGAGTGAGAAGCTAGAGCCTCTACTACCGCCAACAATGAAAATCAAGTCTGCTAGGTGTACTTGGAATGATGTTGCAGAAGATTTAGAGTGGACAATAGATGATTTTAGAAAATACTCTAAGCTACAGGAGTCTAAGGATTCTGAACATTTTCACCCTAGAAACGTAAAAATCTGGAAGGACTACAAGGGGGAGCCTAAAGAGTATGTTATTAAATCTGCTGCTAAACCTACAACAAAGTTGACAGTTGCTACAGGTAATTACTCTAAAGGGGTTGCAAGCTATTTTGATGTTGATATTAAGTCAGCTAAAACAGATAGAATGATTGACGGGCCTTTCAGCAAAGTGCAATATACTAAATCTAAAATGACTCAGCATGAAGTTGTTAAGAACTACCTCTTGAAGCATTGTGGTTGGATACCAACTGAGTATAATTTCAAGAAAGAGAAAGATGGTAGCTTTGCAAGGAATGATGATTACAGTTTGATTAAAACATCTCCTAAACTTACAGAGGATAGCTACGAGAGTATTACTGGTGGGTTGGGTAAACAGATTGCACAGTATAACACTTACTCACACCGTAGACGTTTCCTTAAGAACGAGAAAGACGATACAAAGGGTTTGTTGAATGTTATTCGTGAAGATGGTAGGATCAGTTGTGGCTTGAATGTCTTTGGGACAGCAACGGGACGAAGCAGTCAATATACTTGGGTGAATGCCCCCGGTGCAGGATCTTTATACGGTAAGGAGATACGAAGTTGTCTCATTGCACCAGAAGGAAGAGTTCTTGTGGGTGCTGATATGAAGTCTGCACAGTTAAGTATCGCAGGTTATTATTCTAGGAACAAAGCTTACCTAGATGCTGTTCTTGAAGGAGAAGAGTTTAAATTAGATGAACAAGGGAAAGAAGTATTACACCCTGATACAGGGAAACCTTGGTACATCGGTGAGTCAGGGCACTGTGTTAACGCTAGAGCTTTTGGTATTGCAACAGAGAAGGATTTTAAAGCTGCCTGTGAGTTTCAGGATCAAACTTTGATTCACAAACTAGGGTTGGTACGGAAAGCGGGTAAAGGAGGAAGTTTTGCAACTATCTTTGGGGCTACAGGTAAGAAGGTTGCAAGTACACTCGGTATCCCTGAGAGACAAGGCAATGCAGCCCGTAAGAAGTTCTTAAGTGATATTGGACTTGACGAACCTCTAGAAATATTGGATAAGATGGCTGAGAAGTATAAGAGAGCTGGTGGGATCTACATTGAGTTACCTTTTGGTTATTGGGTTTGGTGTAAGTCCAAACATAAATACTTTAACTATCTTGATCAAGGAACCGAAGCAGCTTGTCAGAAGGTTGCTACTAATTACTTCGAGGCTCAACGTAGGTTAAGGGGGTTAGATGCAATGACAATTTTATCAATTCATGATGAGTTTCTGGTAGACTCTGACAAAAGTTGTGCTGATGAAGTCGGGGCGTTGATGTGTGAGAGTTACAAATACGCAAGTGATATGTGCTTTGAATGGCATAAAACGAAAAGTGTTTGGTTTAAACACTTAGAGTTTCCATTCAACCTTGATGGAGGTTATAAAATTGGAGGGTCATATTGGGATGTTCATTAATTTAGTTGACATAAGCTTTCAAATGGTAGTAAGATATCCTTCCTAGCTAAGGAGTACGGTATTCCTAGACAGACGATTTACACTTGGAAGAATAAGAAGTTCATTAAATAAATATTGACAGTTGCACAACTTAATTGTAGAGTAACTGTCTAAACGAATCAGGGTCTGTAGCACAACGGTTAGTGCATCCCGCTCATAACGGGAAGGTTGTCAGTTCGATTCTGACCAGACCCACCAAGATTAATAATAAAAAAGGAGGTGACATTTGAGAGAAGATCTGGAGCAAAGCAACCCTGTACAAATTTACTCTACGGAAGTTTCGTATAAACAGTTGCATATCAACCTGAATAGCGAAATAAAAGAGGCTTACCACTATGGCGATATTAACCAACATTTACGAAGTCTTGGAGAGGGGGACATAGTACATCTTCACATCAACAGTCCGGGGGGCGCACTTGACTCAGCTATTGAACTGGTTTATAATCTTCAAAAGTGTCCAGCTACGGTAATTGGATATCTTGGTGCAGATGCGAGTTCAGCGGGTAGTATGATCTTCCTAGCTTGTGATGATTGGGAAATTCACCCACTTAGCACTATGATGATTCACAATGGAACAGCAGGTAGCTTTGGGAGTATCCCAGAGATGAGAAACAGAACAGAACACCTTGATGCACTCCTTAGTAGGGTACTGGACACCTTCTATGCAGGTTTCTTATCAGAACAAGAGATCGAAAGACATATAGCGGGTAGAGTGGATCAATATATGTTTGCAGAAGAAATTGAACAGCGCCTTATTAAGCTTGAAGCTTATCGGGTGGAAGAGGTCAAGAAGTTTACACAAGAAATGGAGGATAGTTTAAATGACAACGACAACGATAGTGAATAAAACATCAATGGAACAAGCCCGTGGTATCCGAGCTACAACAGAGGACGAGGCTATGCAACGTCAGCTCTTATGGCTCCAACATCATGCTCGCCGCAACGAGTTCCTTACACAGCTCAATGCAGCTCTTGACTCAGAGAACCTTGAAAGAGGCACTAAAGATAGGTCAAGTAAATACAGTGAAACTGTTATTGATTATGATCGTGAATTCAGTATGCGGGGGTGGAAATAATGATTAATCGTATTCAGATTGACGCTATTATGGCTTTACACAATGAAGGGGTTACTAGTCGAGATATTGCACAGCTTGTGCTAGGAAGTCTTACTAAGAAGAGTACAGTGAATAATATCATTAACCGTAATGGTCGTGGTGAAGCTCGCAAAGCTGTAGAAAAGGTTTCTCCTGTTTCAAGACGGACAAGTAGCTTCAGAGATGAATACGACAATTCAAAAGCAGTATTTAGTATCCAAACCACTAAAGGTGAATTACCAGATGGATGCAGTCATATTGTCTTACCTGATATGCAAATTAAACCAGATTCAAATTGGGAGTTTTTATACGCGGTAGGTAAGTATATTGTAGAGCGTAGAGCAGACGTTATTGTATGTCTTGGTGACTTCGGTGATATGCCTTCCCTAAGTTCTTATGACAAAGGTAAGAAACGGGCAGAAGGTAAACGACTAAATGAAGATATTGATGCTACTGTAGAAGCTATGCGAATCCTCCTGCAACCTTTGTATGAGTTACAGCAAGAGGAGATCTCACTATATGGAAAAGTTAAGTATAAACCGAAAATGGTTCTTACACTTGGCAACCATGAAGATCGTATCAATCGTCACGTTGACGCTAATCCAGAATTACACGGGTTTGTGTCTACAGATAACTTACGATATGCAGACTTCGGGTGGGAAGTAGCAGAGTTCTTACAGCCAGTTGTAGTGAATGGGGTAGGTTATGTACATTTTGCATCCAACCCTTTCACAGGTAAGCCTTACGGTGGTACGGCGTTGAATATCTTACAGAAAGTAGGTACAAGCATGACAGTGGGGCATAAGCAAACGTTAGATGTTGCAACTCGTAATCTTCCTACAACAGGGCAACAACAGTGGTTTATTTGTGCAGGTGCGTGTTATACTGACGATGAACACTACAAAGGCCCTCAAGGGAACTATCATTGGAGAGGCTTGATTGTCAAACACAATGTTATAAACGGAGCTTATTCACCTATGTTTGTGGATCTAGACTACTTAGAAAAGAAATTCATCTAACAAAGGCAGCACATAAGGGTACTAAAACGCTTGTGTGCTGCAACTAAACCTGTTAATATGGTTTAAAGATTAACTAAGAGGATAACACTATGGATAACGACTCAGAGACATTAGCAGAATTTAACTTACCTACGAGGTTGTCCATGTCAGATATAGCAACTTTGGATGTATGTAAGGGCGGTGGATGTTCCGATCTTCCCTTTGATCAACTACTAGACATTGCATACCAGCATGGATTAAATGTTAAAAAACATTACAAAATTAAAAAAGGTTTACACCGCAATCTTAAAGGTAAGGTGGTGGAGTGTGAATATATTATTGCAGAGGAACGAATGGACAAGAAATGGATCAGATCTGGAAACGCATCTTTAGAAGCTACTATTGCCTCTAGTAAAGATGGAAGTTTGCGTAAAGAATTAAATAACTTAAGGGGTAAATAATGGCAAAATTATTAGCAAGGTGTCAAACCCCAAAGAAAACCTACACAATGGATTATCCAGCGGCAATTACAGCAGCCGAAACCCAAATGGAAATATTCTGGCTACCAACGGAACCAGAGGTTGAAAAGGATTTACATTGTATTAAAACAGAGCTAACAGAGGCAGAGTATCATGGGGTTCTCACAACATTAAAGTTGTTTACTCTATACGAACTAGTGGCAGGTAACGAATACTGGGGTGGTAGATTTAAACGAATGTTTCCACGACCTGACTTACAAAGGATGGCTAATGCGTTTAGCTTTATGGAGATTAATGTCCACGCACCTTTCTACTCAAGAATTGATGAGCTATTAGGTTTGAATACCGATGAGTTTTACTCTAGCTTTACTGATGATCCCGTGTTAAAATCCCGCATGGATTGGTTGGACGAATGTGTTAGTGATGAAGATGATCTATTCTCTGTGGGAGTTTTCAGTATGATTGAGGGTGCTATCTTATATAGCTCGTTTGCATTCTTGAAACACTTTCAAGCAGAAGGTAAGAATAAACTGGTTAATATGGATGCAGGTATATCGTTTTCAGTTAAAGATGAGAACTTACACAGCGAAGGTGGAGCGTGGGCTTTTAGAACTTTACTCTCAGAAAAGAAGGAGTTAGGTTTAATAACTGAAGAAGAACAATATACTTTGTTTGAACGCTTACGTGAAGCAGGTAATGTTATAAAAACCCATGAGGCTCGTATTACTGAGATGGTGTTTGAAAAAGGAGCTATTAAGGGTATTACAGCTACACAGTTAGATCATTTTGTAGAAAGCCGTATTGATCTATGTTTAGGGAATTTAGGTATTGACAAGATCTTTAGCCCTAGTTACAATCCTGTAGCTAAATGGTTCTACAAGAATATTGGTGGAGATCAACAACACGATTTCTTTAATAAACTTGGAAGTTCCTATAACCGAGATTGGAAAGAGAAACGATTTGATTGGAATGGGGAGCAGATATGAGCAATGAACTAAGTATTTTCGAGGATCTTTCTGAAGAACGGAAGCAACTACAGGAAGAAGGTAAGTTGCCTTCGTGGTTTACCACAATGGGCTGGCAGATGTTCAAAGATAAGTATTTGTATGAAGCAGATACTTATGAAGAGCAGATTGATCGTATTGTTCTTACCTTAAGGAAGCATTGCAAGACGAAAGGAGATTACTTCTCTAGACGTTGGAAAGCAATGTTAATGGAGAACCACGCCTACCTAGCAACCCCTGCTTTAGGGAACACAGGGACGGACAGAGGCTTTTTAGTGAGTTGTTCGGGTGGTTACATCCCTGACAGTGTTTATGGCTTCTACACCGCTCAGAGAGAGGCAGCTATGCTCTCTAAGAAAGGGTTTGGTACGAGTGGTTATCTGGGTGATATTCGAGAACGTGGTACTCCAATTACAGAAGGCGGGAAAGCTTCAGGTGCGTTGCCAGTGTTTAAAGATTTTGTGCAGTTGTCACAGGATATCTCTCAAGGCTCAACACGTAGAGGTGCATGGGCTGGATACTTACCAGCGGGGCATGGGGATTTCTGGGAGATTGCTGATTATGTTAAAAACAACCCTGACAGTGCAAATGTGGGTTGGAATTTTGATGATAAGTTTATTGCTCGTCTTGAGAAAGGAAGCAATTACGCTAACAGTGTGTTTTGTAGAACGTTGATGTTAAAAGCTTTAACAGGAAAAGGTTATTTCTTCTTCCCTGATAAAGTTAATCGTCAAAGCCCACAAATGTATAAAGATTTAGATCTAAGTGTAAAAGCAAGTAACCTTTGTACAGAGATTACCTTGCACTCTGACGAAGAACATACCTACACTTGCGTTATCTCTGGTATGGTCGCTACAACTTATGACGATTGGAAAGATACTGATGCGGTTTATTGCATGACTGTTATGCTAGATTGTATGGTAGAGGAATTCCTTGATCTTGCAAAAGGTGTTAAGGGTCTTGAGAAAGCTGTTAGGGGTACAGAGAAGGGCCGTCCTATTGGCTTAGGTCTAACAGGTTTACACTCTCTGTTCCAGAAGAAGAGAATGCCGTTTGGGGGTTTTGATGCACATATGTTGAACAATGAAGTATACAAACATCTACAAACCGAGTCGCTTAAAGCTTCTCAGTGGATGGCGGAGGATTGGGGTGAGCCAGAATGGTGTAAAGGGTATGGTGTCCGTAACACACACCGTACAGCACAAGCACCTAATGTATCTTCCTCTCTTATCTTTGGTACTTTTAGTCAAGGAAGTACACCGTGGTATGGGAACGTATACAATGAAGGTTCAGCCAGCGGCGGGATGTTTAGGGTTAACCCAGAGTTTATTAACTTGTTGAGTGGTTATGGACAATACAATGATGAGGTGATTAATTCTGTCTTAGATAATAAAGGAAGTTGCCAACACTTAGAATTCCTAAGTGAAGAAGATAAAGAAGTTTTTAGAACTGCTTTTGAAATTAACCAAGAGGATATCTTACGGTTAGCTTCAAAGAGACAAGAGTATATTTGTCAAGCACAATCTACAAACTTATTCTTTGATGCTGATGAGGATGAGGCTTACATAGCTCAGATCCATAAAAAGGCTTTCCTTGATGAGAATATTCTAAGCTTATACTATATGCGAAGTAAAGCTGGAGTAGCAGCTTCGAGGGGTGTATGTAGTGCTTGTGAAAGTTAAAGGTTGACAGTGAATCCTATATGAGTATAATGCTTGTATAGGATTTTTTTAATGAATAGGAGAAAGTTATGAGCAATTGGCTAGAAGACAATCAGTTTTATTCAGGGGATATTGGAGATGATGTTATTTTAGTATCTGTAGTAAAGGCTAACCTTAGAGGTAAAGTTTACCTCACTAAAAAGCAGTATAACCTTTTACAGGAATCTCACACTTTTTTGAAATGCCTTGAAGCTGTTGGTGTAGACAATTGGGTTGGTTATGGGGATGCTCAAGAAATGATGGAGAAAACCTAATGTTAGATTTAGATGGAAGCTCTTGTAATTGGTTAACATATCGTAGGGAATGGAGTGACAGTATTGGGGAGGAAGTTATTCTTGTAGATGAACTTATTGATTCTGAAGAGGTTGTGTTGGTAGACAAAGTTAAGTATGCTATGATGGTAGAAGACTCTTTATTCCTAGAGAACCTTCAACTGTATGGAGTATCTAACTGGGAAGGTTATAAAGGTGTACAGGGTTTGATGGAGGAAATTGAATGAATATGTTAAAAGGTAAAGTGGTTATTATGAACTGCCCCCCTAATGCTGGTAAGGACACAATCACAGCATCCCTTTGTCAGGTCACAGGAGCCGCACACGCTGAGTTCAAGGATCAACTATACAAATGTACCGCTGCACTGTTTAACTACCCTCTGGAGGCGTTTAAGGAGCTATCAACAGGACGAAGCACAAAAGAACTACCTTGCGAAGATCTAGGTCTACCTTATGAGAATTTTTGTAGATTGTGTGATATCACTGGTACGGAATATCCTGAATCCCGTGGGAAAATATACCTAAGTCCTAGAGAAGCTTTGATTTATACATCTGAAATCCTGATGAAACCTAATTTCGGACAAGATTACTTCGGCAAAGCAGCAGCTAAAAATGTTAATAAACAATTTGGGTCTGTATTTTCTGATGGAGGCTTTAATGAGGAACTTAAGCCTCTGATAGAGGAGTTTGGAGCATCAAACATATTCATAGTGCAGTTTACCAGAGGAGATAACGTATCCTTTGAAGGGGATTCCCGTAACTGGTTAGAAATCCCAGAGGGGGTTAATTGTTTGCGTACAGGGAATAATAGTACAGTGGCTTACTTACGTGATGAAATTATTAATTGGATTCGGGAGGTAGTGTAATATGGCTTTATACCTAACAGCGTTTTCTTTATCATTCTTTTCTATTTTTATGAAGGGGTTTGCATCTCAAAACATTATATACAAGCGTAAAGAGTTAATGATACCGACAAGTTGGGTGCTATCTATAGCAGAACTCTTTACAGCGGGGATCTTTGTACAACACTACTTGACTTCCACAGTTGTAGAGAGTATTATACTTGCATTGGTTGTCGGTACAGGAGGAGGAATAGGTTGTATGCTTAGTATGGACTTCCACGGTTGGTTAACCAAGAAAATTTATAAATGGCATGAGGATTAAAATGGAGAGCTACTATTAGATAGGATTGTTAAGTAATATGAACAACGAATATAACGTATTAAAACCAACAAAGGAGATACATCATGTCAAGAAATGCAAGAGCAAAACGTGAATCCCGCAAGCATAAGGTGGAAAAAGAGGAAGGGCAACCTCAACAAGCTGAGAAGTTTACTGTACAGTACAAAAAGAATGTGCCTGCTATCAGACCACTGAATGATAAACAGACAAACTATATGTATTCTATCAACGGAAACCCCTTGACAATTGCAACAGGTTATGCAGGTACTAGTAAGACTTACCTACCAACCGCCATTGCGTGTGATATGTTAAAACTTAAACAAATTGAAAAGATTATCTTGACAAGACCTAATGTTTCTGATTCAAAGAGCTTAGGCTTCTTTGGAGGGGATCTTAACGAGAAGATGAAGAACTGGCTACTACCTGTATTAGATGTTATGGTTGAACGTCTGGGAGCGGGTATGGTAGACTACTGCATCGCTAAAGGTAAGATTGAATTTGTACCTCTTGAAGTTATTAAAGGTCGATCTTTCAACGAAGCTTTTATCATTGCTGATGAAGCAGAAGATTTGACTTATGCAGAGGTTAAAAAGATCATCACACGGCTTGGTCAGAACTCTAAGATGGTTCTTGCAGGTGATATCACTCAGAAGGATCTACGGTGTGAAAGTGGACTATCTATTGCCTTAGAGATGGCTAAGAACAATCCAGATCTAAACTGTGGTTGGGTTGACTTTGATTCTCCATCTGATATAGTACGTTCAGAGACAGTGAAGAAGTGGATTCTAGGCTTTAATAAATATGAGGGGGTTCGGTAACATGGATACTAAGTACAAAGTTGGGGATATTGTGAGAGTAGTTGTGGGGGGCTACGGCCTGCCTGCAACTGAAGTACCCTTCTTTCAAAGTGCAGACGTTATAGCTATTGAACCTGCAAGGGAGGAGGAGGGATACCCTGAAAGAGTTGTACTTATGGGTAGCCACACTCAAACCTACAGTGTTAGCGTTGACGGAGTTGTATTAGTCAAATCATTATAATTACAATTTAAAAGGAGTAACAGAATGAAGTTAGGTATTTACAAGTGTCACCCAGAGGCAACTCTACCTTTTTACGCAACAGATCAAGCAGCTTGCTTTGACTTAACTTTAAACTTTGCAGGGGGGAAAGTGTACTCTAAAAATTTCATTAAAGCTAATGAGTTCATTGGAGATTCAATCACTATTCCTGCTGGAGGTCGTGCAATATTGGGTACTGGCCTTAAGTTGGATATCCCAGAGGGTTATCAGTTAAAGCTTCACGTTAGAAGTTCTACAGGTATTAAGAAGGATTTACACCTTGCCAATATAACAGGTATTATTGACTCTGATTATGTTGATGAACTTATGATAGCCCTTAAGAACCCTAGTAAGTTTGATTACCTACTAAGAAGTGGTAAAGAGGTACTAGTGCAAGGGGAACTCCAGAAGGTTATCCAATGTGGTTTTGAAGAGCTTAAAGAGGCTCCAAAGACTAAAGGTAATAGAGTTGGCGGTCTTGGAAGTACAGGAGAGTAAGGGTGAATACTCTCTCTGAAATAAAACTCTTTTTAAGTTTAGCAGAGAGGGTATCTCAGGAGTCCTACTGTGTTCGTAAGAAGGTAGGTGCAGTCCTTGTTACAAGTCATGGAGTAATCTCTATCGGCTATAACGGGACTGCCTCTGGGGAGTCTAATGTTTGTGAGCTTGAAGATGGAACAACTAACCCAGAAGTTCTTCATGCAGAATCCAACGTGTTTGCTAAGACTCTTAAAGCAGGACTATCAACAGATGGTGCAAAACTCTATGTGACCTTACAACCTTGTTTAGATTGTGCCAAACTTATTTACCAATCGGGAATCAAAGAAGTCTACTTCAGTGAAAAGTATAGATGTACCAAAGGGGTTGCATTCTTAGAAAGACTTGGTATACTTGTAAAACAAATAACGAAATAGGGGTAATTATGATTAACGTATTATATTTTGGAGCGCCTTGGTGCGGCCCTTGCAGAACCATGAAAACTCTGCTGAAAGAAATCTTGAAAGAAACTAAAGAGGATATTAAGGTTGAGTTCATTGATATTGATGTGGATGCCCAGACAGCTATGAAGTACGCGATTAAGGGAGTACCGACTCTGATAAAAGTTAATGAGCTTAATCTAGAGGTTGAGCGTATCGTAGGAAACCAAACTAAACAAAAGCTTGTTAGATGGTTGGAATCTTAACAGAAAAGTTGTAAAAAGGAGGAATAATGAAAGCAGAATATATAGATCATTTAGGTACAGATTTAACAGTCGTAAATGCAGCAAGAGTATCATTCTCTAAGGAATCAGAGGTGTTTACTTGTCGAGATGAAGTTGAGAAAGGTAGTGATGAAGGTCTTATCTCTTACTTAGCAAAACACAATCACTGGACACCTTTCAGTCACCCACAAATCACCATGAGAGAGACAGTTCCTATTTTCGTTGCTAGACAAAGGTTTAAGCATATGGTAGGCTTCACATACAACGAGGTTAGTCGTAGGTATGTGGATGATACCCCAGAGTTTTTCTCACCTGATGTGTGGAGACAACGACCTGATGGAAGCATGAAACAAGGAAGTGAGGGGGTTGTTAAATACCAAAGCTATTACGAAGGGGTATACGAAACTTACCTCCAGTACGCGGAAGAGTTATACCACAGCTTCATTCTACGAGGTGTAGCTCCTGAACAAGCCCGTATGGTGTTACCCCAGAGTATGTACACCAGCTATTATGTAACAGGATCCTTGTCAGCATGGGCAAGAGCTTATAAGCAGCGTATTGATCCACACTCGCAAGTGGAGATTCAAATGTTAGCAAAACAATGGGGGGAAGTTTTAGAACCTTTATTCCCTGAATGTTGGAAAGTTCTTACTTAGTTGTTGACAACAACACTTGTAGGGGGTATACTGTTTAAAACTTAAACAAAGAAAGAGGAGATCTTCTAATGGAACATAGGACTTTAAATAACTGGTATTTAGATACCCCCCACGAAATGTCATACTTAAGTGACGAGGAATACTATGTTATCCGTGGGGATACTCAATCAGCAGCGGGAGGTTGTTCCGTTAATGTTATGACTTGTGGTATAAAGAATTCAGAAACTCCCTTGAATACCCTTGAAAAGGGTGTTATCCTTGAATTTAAGAACTTCACCTATACATTAGGGGAGCGATATACAAACACTGAAGAGGGGATATCATATGAGTAGACAAGTGGATCCAGAAACCCAAAGCTTTACCTTTGAACACGCTTTAGAAGATGAGGTAACGTTTTCATGGAATCATCTAACCCAATCTGCTTTTTGGGAAGGAGAAAGTAAGTTTGGGGAGCTATGCCCTGAAGCAGGGGTAGGTTACAGTACAGAGGAAGTAGAGTTCCACATTAAAGGTGGTTATTGGATTGTTGATGAAGTGGAGGTGAGGGTATGATAGTTGATCCGAAGAGAGACTCTTTTTACTTTAAACATCAAGGTAATAATACAGTATATTACTGGGATGCAACATACGGTACTGTGTTTTGGGACAAGTTTAATACTAATAACCCTCTGTATACTGTAGCAGAAGCTAAAGCTAATATAGAGAAGGGTGTCTGGGAGGTACTTGGAGTATGAATATTGTTTGGAGAAACACAAAAGGTTTGTTGACAGGCACTTTAAACACTGTAAAATACGGAGAACTTAAAGTAGAGGTTGTTAAAGACACTATGTGTTATACTGCACAACATGGAAGATACGTTATTGGACGTTCAGGTTATAAGGAAGAGGCTAAACAGCTTTGTGTTGATTATCTTGCAGAGCTTGGTTTAGTGGAGGTTTAAAATGAACAAACGAGAGTTTATGGGGTTACACGATAAAGTTATTCAGGAAATCATAGATAGAATAACAAGACTAGGTGAAATGCCCCGTATCTTAGAGAACACACAGAATCCCCACCAGAGGCGTACTGTGTTACAAATTAACCATGAAGTTTATGAAGTTACTAATGACGGTGAAAAAGCCGCTCGTGTGTACTTAGGAGGTCTATAATTATGTTCGGGCCAATGACTAGATCTATGATAGAAGAGGGCATACTAGTTTGTGAAAAAGAGATTGACAATGCTTTAGAGCAAGAGTATACTTGGCAAGTAGAGTACAACTATCTTACTGATCAACTCTTAGATCTCAAAGACAAACTAACTAAAATTGACCAATTCAATCGGGAGAATACAGAATGAAAAAGGAAACAGGTAGTGCTAAAGGCGCTTTATTGCTTCTAACCGTTGTGGGATTAATGTTTGTGGGGTATGGAATGAACCTTTACAAACTATTTACAGCAGATTTTGAAGCACCGTATAAGAATGAAATTATACATGGAATTGGTGTAATACCCATCTTCGGCTGGGTGACAGGCTATGTTACTATTGACGATACACCAAAAACTATGAAAGTTATTATTCAACAACCAAAGGAGTTTTAATTATGTATGCAATTATCCAACACAAACGAAAGCAGGCAAACTTGTTCTCACGGAAACAAGATGCCACCTATTTCCATGTAAACTTTCGGGCAAAGCAACAAGCCTTGTTTAAGGAGGTTAAAAGTCGCAACCAGATACCTAAAGGTTATCGAGTTGTTGAAGGAGAAGGAGATTACAAAGTTAGTCGGTAAAGCTTGACATTAAACCCCTTGTGAGTATAATAGCTTGCAGGGGGTTTCTTTTTAACTAAATCAAGAGGTATTAGTATGAAACACGTACTTATGACAACCCTGTTCGTATTAGCACTAATGGCTGAACAGGCAGTTGCAAAGCGTTGTACTGAATTACACAGTATGAATGCTAAACAGATTAACATCATGGTACAGTCTTATATCCTTGGGGAAAAACAAGATCTAGGTTATACTCTATCTGCTATAGCTTGGAAAGAATCACAAGCAGGCTCTTACCCTATCAACATAAGTGACCCTTCCTTTGGGGTTCATCACATATTGATTACTAGTGCAATAAAGCGGTCTGGACTTAAAGACACCAGCTTTAATCGTAATAGGTTGGCTGCTAAACTACTTGAACATAAAGTTTCATCTATGTACGCTATACAGGAATTGAAATTCTGGCAACGTAAATACGAGAATGATTGGATAAAAGTTTGGGCATCATACAATGCTGGTTATAGCTGGCAGAACGGATTAAAATATGCTAATGATATTAAGCAGAGGATTCAATTGATAAAGCTTTGCTTAATACCTAAGTCCAAAAGTAAGTTTGAAAGTAAAGGTCGAGAAATGTAAAGGAGGTTAGATATGTACGAGAATAGTCTATTTGAGGTATGGGAAGTTTGCATTTCCAACACAGTTGGAGTTATGGCATTCTTTGACATTGAGTTAGCAGAACAAGCTAAGTTTGACCAAGAGGGGGAAGGTAACGTAGTGGAGCTGAGAAGGGAGGATGTATACTTAACTGAGTATGATTTAGCTGAGATAGAAGAAAATGGTTACGTTTGGTTGTAAAAGTATTTGACTTTGTAATCTGTAGGCGATATACTCCTTATAAGTTAATCAAAGAGGGACTACTAATGACAAAACTACCTAATCCAGAAACACAATCTTTTCAGTTTCATACACTTTGGGATAACTTCCCTTATCATTGGAACCACAGAACTAAGTCTGTTAACTGGAATGATGGAAAGGTTTCAAGAAGTACAACTTACGAAACACGTATTGTTTCCAGTAACATAGCTAGTTTGTCTTGGATAGTAGGTTCTCTTGAGGATACCTTGAAGAGTGCGGTAGTGCCCGACTTAGTTAGATTTGGTGTGTTTAATTTAATAGAGGAGCATCTAGATGATTACCAAAAATACTCCGGTACTGTCTACTATACTGATGAATGGGACTACTCAACTGATTATGGTAGTGAACACATTGTAAATGTTTCACGAATCGTTTTGAGTGTACGAGATAAAGAAATAGAAATACCCCTTGACCTTTTCTATGGTGATGAACTAGAATACGTTAAGGATTTTATTACGGAACTTGATGATCTGGAGGAATAGTGATATGAAAGCTTTTAATATAGAACACCTCAGAGAAATAAAGAAGATAACAGTTAATGTAGCACTGTATGTACGAGCTATTACTGAGTATCCCGGGTATATACACACTCCTGATCAGTTACACAAGGCAGAAATGCTCCTGATCCATGCGAGAGACTTGCGAGATAGTCAGGATAGGCTCGGTTATGAGTATGCAAAGGAAGAAGATCTAATCTTCTGGGAAAAACACTGCCTTGAAACCCTTGAGAGGATAGCGTGTGGAGGGTTTGAAAAGTGAGCAGAGTTAAAATAGACACAGGGGGTTTTAAGCCTAACTTACTTATTGTGGTTGATGGGGATCCTGTACAGCTCCACTACAACTTGAATCTTCTATCTGAGGATACACCTAAAGTTCTTATTAACTTAGGTAATAAAGATGTCGACATTGTAGCAGAGGAGTGTAGAATAAGACTTAAGGATAAGGGAATGAGAAACTTAAAGCTTGTCCTTGAAACCATTGAATTAATAAGAGGGGAATAACATGGCGTATTTATCAAACTGTAGAGCTTGTGGTCAAAATGTAGCAAAGAGGGCTAGTTCGTGTCCCCATTGCGGATGTAATAAACCCGGAAGATTTCAAGCTGCAACTAATACTATGGAGGCAACACCTCTTCTGATGGGATTAACTTTAACAGTCGTTCTACTACTTGTCTACGCATACTTTACAAGGTTTTAGGTAACAACAGGATAACAGAGGAGATAGTTAACATGAAGATCTGGGCGCGTAAGGTACAAGGG
>TARA_R110000803_G_scaffold209479_1_pt1 | contig 27342 bp, 32 predicted proteins | sample TARA_R110000803 | Tara Oceans TARA_R110000803 (sample SAMEA4397772) | marine metagenome | biome: Polar Biome; feature: [SRF] surface water layer (ENVO:00010504); material: water (ENVO:00002006), including particulate matter (ENVO:01000060) such as... | depth 5 m | reverse complement strand
CCTGAGTTTGAAGGGCTAGTATTTGATGGTGAGGTGATGTCAGAAGACTTCCAAACACTTATGAGACAAGTACACAGAAAAGAAGGTGCTCAAACTGAGGATTCATATCTTGCTGTATTTGACATGCTAACATTAGAAGAGTTTAATGCTAAAGGCACAAGGATGTCTGCTGTTGATAGACGTGATCGTTTAGAAAGTCTAAGTGGTTCGTTTAACTACAGGATTCAGTTAGTTGACGCTACACTTGTTAACCTTGACTTAGACGAAGGGCAGGCAAAGTTCAAAGCAATGAACAAACTTGCGTTAGACGAAGGCTACGAAGGCTTAATGATCAAGCCAGCACACTTAGGATACGATTGTAAACGAAGCCATGCTTGGTTAAAGATCAAACCCTTCATTGAAGTAACACTAACAGTAGTAGGCGTTGAAGAGGGTACAGGCAAAAATGCTGGTATGCTTGGTGCGTTTATTGTTGAAGGTAACGATGATGGTAAAAACTTCCACCTTAATGTTGGTAGTGGATTAACTGATGACATGCGTAAGGATGTATGGGCAGTTAAGGATAGTGTTATTGGACAGTTAGTAGAGATTAGAGCTGATGCGGCAACGCAAAGCCAAGACGCTGACGATGTTTGGAGCCTAAGGTTCCCACGTTTCAAAACGTTTAGAGGTTTTGAAGTAGGCGAGAAACTATAATGAAACTTGTACCTACAGATGATAAATTACTATCGTGGATAGTATTTTGCCTTAAGGTAGGTCTCTTAGTATCGTTAACTTTCATGTTTCCGTTGAGATGGATATTAACTCCGGTATTAGGATTATGAACAAAGAACAATTAGTATTCCTATTTAACAACTTGCACTCAGAGGACAAGAACGGCGAGATAGAAGCAGTAGTGCATGATGTGAATGGCGGTACATTTGTTACTGACAGCATTAGGTTAGACATGGATGGTGGTAGACTTATTATATGCCAACAAAACAGTCCTAGTTATGAGAGCAACAAGCTCAATTGGGAACAAGAATTAACCTTTGCGGAGAAAGTATAATGAGTAGTAATAAAGACTTCTTAATACAGAATGTAAAACTTAATGGCGGCGTACAGCAAGTATATAAATTTCCAAATGGATACGGTGCTAGTGTTATCAAACACAAAGGTAGTTACGGTCATAAGAGCGGATTGTGGGAACTAGCAGTTATAGAAAATATAAACGAAGACGGATTTGATTTATGTTATACAAGTTCAGTATGTTCCGATGTAATTGGCCATTTAAATGATCCTCAAGTAGATCAATTATTAGGCCAGATAAGACGACTAGGCACTTAAAAGGTTAGGTAAATACCAGTATGGATCAACAAATATCAGATATTCTCAGTAGAGAAACTAAACGACAAAACAACACAATCGAGCTCATTGCAAGTGAAAACTATGCCAGTGATGCAGTAATGGAATTAAGTGGAAGTATATTTACAAATAAGTATGCTGAAGGTTATCCCGGGAAACGATACTACAATGGTTGCGATCATATGGATGAAATCGAAACCATGGCAATTGATGAAGTTACTAAACTGTTTGGTTGTAACTTTGCAAATGTGCAACCGCATTGCGGCGCTAATGCCAATACCGCAGTCTTTCAGGCATTTCTAGAACCAGGTGATAAAATACTTGGAATGGATTTAGCAAGTGGTGGACATTTAAGTCACGGTAGTGCCCCAAATATATCAGGCAAAATTTATCAAGCACACCATTACGGTGTCAATGAAGAGGGCTTGTTGGATTATGATGCTATAATGGAACAAGCAAAAGAGGTAAGACCTCAAATGATTATAGCAGGCGCCAGTGCATATCCTAGACAAATCGATTGGGCAAAGTTTAGAGAAATTGCAGATGAAGTAAATGCAATACTATTTGTTGACATGGCACATTACGCCGGTTTAATAGCCGGTAAAGCATACGTTAGCCCTATACAGTTCGCTGATGTGGTATCAAGTACAACACACAAGACACTACGCGGTCCTAGAGGGGGTATTATACTATGGAACAACCAGGAATACTCGAGGCGTATTAATAGTGCAATCTTCCCAGGCACACAAGGTGGGCCATTAATGAATATGATTGCCGCTAAAGCACAATGTTTTGTTGAAGCAAACACATCTAGTTTTGGTATGTATGCACAAGACGTTGTTATTAATGCAAAAGCATTTGCAGAACAACTTACTGCTAATGGATTTGAGTGCTTGACAGATGGCACAGATTCGCATATAATATTACTTGACCTAACAAACAGAGGAATGAGCGGCAAGTCTGCGGCAAATATATTAGAGATGAATGGTATTACAGTAAATAAAAACGGCATACCAAATGACCCTAGAAGTTTTACAGAAACAAGCGGTATTAGATTAGGTACTGCGGCTGAAACAACTAAAGGGCACGACACTCAATGGTTTAGAAAATTAGCAGACCAAATTGCTGATATTATATAATGAAGTTTGACTTTGATGTAGATATAGATATGTTTGACAGGAATAAACTGTTAGATGTAATACAGCACACACCTGCAAGTATTTGTAAAGAAGAACAATTTACAAAACACAATACAGGTGTATATTTACAAGACATTCCTTTCTACCCATTAGAATCATACAGCTCAATAGATCATAAACAAGCAGAAGCTGAAGGCTGGTTCAAACTTGATGTGCTAAACAACAGCATTTATAAAGATGTTAGAGATGAAGCACATTTAGAAAAGTTATTAAATGATGATGTTATGTGGGAGTTATTTGGACACCAAGAAGTTGTAGAAAAGTTATTTCACATTAACAGTCACTTTGGTATTGTAAAACAACATCTACCTACAAACATAGATCAGTTAGCAATGATACTTGCTATGATTAGACCTGGCAAACGCCATTTAGTTGGTAAAAGCTGGGAAGAGATTGAGGCTAATGTTTGGGTTAAGCCACTAGATAATATTTATTTCTTTAAAAAATCACATTCTTATTCATATGCTGTAGCAATTAAGGTGCAACTAAACTTGTTGTGCGAAGGCTAATTAGTCTACTTTTCTAACTAATTGTATTGAACGTCTTTTAACTCTTTTCTTAATCAGATTCTGTAAACTTGTAACCGGTCCAAACAAAATCTCAACATCTTTCATTGCAAATGTCTTGAGGAAAGGGTGAAAGATTCTCATCTCGTGATGCAAGAATACGTCAATAGGTAGCATACGATTAGATTCCCACCACCATATTTCACCTAGTTCGAGGAATTCTTTTTTAAGCTCTTTGGTGCTAATTAAATCTACGTCGTAGAATGTGAGTATCTGGTTGTCAGCATTTACTATGATGCCAACATACTCTGCGCCAGCATATCTGATGCCTGTTAAATATTCGATTTCGGTTGTAGCTTCTGTCATGTAACTGTATTTACCATATTAATCTTTTGATAAATACAGTTATGAGCAACTTTACCTCAAAAATGTATTTGTACGACACTATCATTGATTTAGTGGTGGATGATACATCGATAACTTTGGATAACAGACCTATGAACAGTAGAAAATTAAAAGTCCATAAAGGTGTTAACAATGAATTATTATTTAGCATCACTAACAAGGACAGAAAGAAGTATAACGTCTTTGCAGATACATTATATGCATATATAGTATCTCCAACAGATAAAAAGAGGGTAGTAACTAAGTTATTAGAACATACCTCTGATGTCGGCGTTGTAAAACTAGTATTAACAGATGGAGACTTACAAAATGTAGGCAGAGGATTATATCAGATGCATATTGTTAAAAACGATTCATCAGACCAAACTTACCTACCATTATTTAGTGACCAACAAGGTAATGCTAATATGGAAATAGAAGTTTCTGACCAAGTTGTCCAAGACCCTGTTGCTACTCAGGAAGACTTAACGTTTTTCCAAACAGCAGACACAGACGAAGGCGATGCGGCTAACACTTTTGTATCTAATGCAATGTTTGGGAACATACAAAAGAACTTCCAAAACTCACAGCATACTATTGCAGTCTATCCAACTTCAGCATACACTGGACAAGTTACAGTTCAAGCAAGTTGTATTAGCGGCTCTCCTGCTTCAGGTGATCTAAGCACAGATTGGTTTGATGTTAAGCATATTGATATGACAGCAAATACACAAATTAGACATGCAACATTTACTGTAAGTGCTAACTGGATTAGGATTATAAGTAAGCCTACTGTAAGTTCAGCAACATCAAATCTTACTAAAGTTTTATTAAGAAACTAGTTGACTTTTACTGATTCTATGCTATAATTAAGCATGGTCGAACATATTGTAGAATCAGTACATAAGTTATTATTAGATAACTTACCTATACGAACAAATATTACTCCAAGTGGCTGGAGGACATTCAACTGTCCAATGTGCTCGGATACAAGAAAACGGGCTGGTATTATTCTCGGTGGTTCTAAAATAAGTTTCCATTGTTTTAATTGTACATACACAACTGGCTGGAGCCCAAGTCCCCACTTAGGTAAAAAGTTTAGAGAGTTGGCAGACAAGTTAGGCGCAGATTCTAAAACAATACATGATGTGCAAATAACACTCATGCAAAATAGTGAATTGCTAGAAGTTGCAGAAGACACAGAGTATGTTTATAATTTTACAGCATTTGAAACTATCGAGTTACCAGAAGGTACACAAATGATAGAAGCATTACCGGACGGTAACGCTCTTAAGGAATATGCTAGGGATAGGGGTATATTAGGATTATACCCATTACTACATATTAATGATATTTCTAATAGGAAACGTGTTGTTGTTCCTTTCACTTATAATGGTGAACTGATTGGCTGGACAGCAAGACATATTAATCCCCCAGATAAAGAAACACCTAAGTATTTACATAACATGCCTAGTGGGTATGTATTTAACATTGATGCATTTGCAAACAATGACAGAGAGATTGTTATTGTAACTGAAGGTGTATTTGATGCTATTATGATAGATGGTGTAGCAGTACAGGGCAACCATGTAACACCAGAACAAGCACATTTAATTGACAAGTTAGACAAACGTGTTATAGTGTGTCCTGATAAAGACGAAGCCGGTGTTGAGTTAATTGATCAAGCATTAGCACTTGGTTGGGAAGTTAGTTTTCCAGACTGGCATCCAGATTGCAATGATGCCGCTGATGCTGTACAAAAATACGGAAGGTTAGCAACTATTAGCAGTATTGTAAAGAATGCAACAGCAAATACAATCAAGATTAAAGTAAAATCTAGGATGTTTTAAATAAGTACTGATAGAGGAAAAAAGATATATGACACAGAATTTATACGTTGACGGCACAGAATGGTCCTTAGGAGACTCAACTTGGCCTGTGCAATTATTAAAACAGTTTGACAATTACCACAATTCAGCAGAACCTTATAAAAGTTCAGAAGGTATCTTGCAATCATATTACAGCTATATTAGGTCACTTGGACAAACAGACGAACCGGATACTGAATATGCTATTAAGAATAGTGTATATGTTATAGAGTTTCCAGATCCGTATAATCAGACATTATGGATTCCAGAATACGGCACCCATGTTAATGTGTGCGGCAGTACATTTAATTCATGGACTGCAGATGAAGAGCTAAGGAACAATCCGACTGATCATTTCTTAGAGTTAGTAGAAAAACAAAAAGCAAAATTACAAGCATGGACAGAATTACGTGGCACCACCGAAGTATACAACGAACAGGCTAAAGCAATTAATTCCATTATATCTCATTGTAGGGTATTTGGAGCGGCAACAAGAATTATTATTAAGGACGGAAACCATATGCCAGATGGCGATGCATTGAGAAGTGTATTTCATCCTTATATGGTTACTAAGACACATCACTATCTTGCAACACCTAAGTTTGTATTAAAAGAAGACGATGATTTTAACGGAGATACAGTAACAGACAGTGGGCACCGTAGATACGGTATCTATGTTGCTAAAACATTAACTCGTGATAACATAATAGCACAACGATGAGCGAAATTACAGAATATAGTGAAGACATACAACGACTGTTTATACAGTTCCTAATCAGCGACGCTGACTTATTTGCTAGATGCCAGAACATTGTAAGCTCTGACGCATTTACTAGAAAGTTTAGGCCTACGGTAGACTTGTTAATTTCTCATAGTAAGGATTATAATTCAATCCCTACAATTGAGCAAATTAATGCTGTAGGCCAATTAAATTTAGAAGTTATACAGAATGTAACGCCAGAACACCAAAGCTGGTTTATGGATGAGTTTGAAACTTTCTGTAGACATAAAGCAATGGAAACTGCAATTATTGAGAGTACCGACTTGTTAGAAAAACAAGATTATGGTACAGTAGAACAAAAGATCAGAAGTGCAATGGAAGTTAGTCTTGTAAAAGACTTAGGTCTAGATTACTTTGAAAATCCCAAAGAGAGATTAGAATGGATCAAATTGCAAAGCGGAGCAGTAAGCACAGGCTGGAAAGGAATAGACCAGAAACTTTACGGTGGGCTGAACAGAGGAGAAATAACAATCTTCGCAGGAGGCTCAGGTGCAGGTAAAAGTTTATTCTTACAGAACTTTGGTGTTAACTGGGCATTAGCAGGACTTAATGTTGTATATGTTAGTTTAGAGTTAAGCGAACAACTTATTAGTATGCGTTTAGACGGCATGGTTAGTGAATATGCCGCAAGAGATATTATGAAAAATATTGATGACGTAGATTTAAAAGTGCGAATGAAAGGCAAGAAAGCAGGTAAGTTTAGAGTTAAGTACATGAACAGTGGTATTACTACTAACGATCTAAGAGCATTTTTACGAGAGTACGAAATACAATCAGGTATAAAAGTAGACTGTTTATTGGTTGATTATTTAGATCTTATGATGCCTATAAGCGGAAAGATTAGTGCAGAGAATACATTTATTAAAGATAAATTTGTGTCTGAAGAACTGCGTAATCTTGCACAAGAGCGTGATTTGTTAATGGTTACAGCATCTCAGTTAAACAGAAGTGCTGTAGAAGAAATTGAATTTGATCACCACCATATTGCAGGTGGTATTAGTAAGATCCAAACAGCAGACAATGTTGTAGGCATATTTACAAGTAATGCTATGCGTGAAAGAGGTAGATATCAGATACAGTTTATGAAAACACGTTCAAGTAGTGGTGTAGGTAGTAAAGTAGACTTGAAGTTTAATCCAGATACATTGCGTATTGAAGATTTAGACGAAGGTGATGAAGATGCAATGACAATGACTACAAATAGTTTAGTTGATCAACTAAAAAGAAGTAGTTCAATAAAGTCAGATGAGCCTGAAGCAAGTGATGTAGTAGAGGCTGGTCTGCAGTTAAGAGACTTCCTTAAGAATAAAAAGTGATAAATACTCATAGTAATATCACAATAAAGGAAAAATATGCGAAAATCTAAAAGCATCTTAGAAGAGTTAAATTCAATATCAATTGATCGTTCTAAAGATTATGTTGTAGAGAATCGCGGCGAGCATGTTATTAATAGTGCTATAAATCTTATAGAGCAAATTGAAGTCAACTATGACGAGCAAGTTGCTAAAGATTTAACTAATAGACTTATTAATAGTATTCGCAGTAAGGATACTAATAAATTTTCCCGTGGTATAAAAAAAGTAATTAAAGAGAGCCAGGGAAAAAATAATGAAAATAACAGAAATAACCCAACAGACTAACGAAGGTCCGTTCGGCGGCGAGTTCATGCAAGGCGCGAAGGACTTTGTAAAAAGAGCTTCTTTGCTCCCCCAAGCAAATTTTGGCAGTAAGATAGCCCAAGGACAACTCCAGGCCCTGGAAGTTAGTAAATATTTGCATCAACGGTTTACTCATTTAATGGCGGTATCGGGCGATCAAAAAAAGATAACTGCTGAAGACGTTGCCCAGTTCTTACTTTCAGTTGGCGTAGATCAAGCAACAATTCTCAAAGCAATGCCAAAAGGACAACAAGCACCAGCGGCACCAGATGCACCAGAACCTACTCAGATGGATATGTTTCCTGATGGGGTAGACCAGACCGAAAGCGTTAACGAAGAAGAAGGGGTATTTTTAAATACCAGGCAAGTTAGGCAAATTATAGATATTGCAGTTAAAGGCGCAAGTAGAACAGTAGGGTTAGAAAAGTTAGTTAGTCCAGCGGGTTCGGCGATAGGTGGAACCAACCCTGGCGCAACAGCAAAGGCATTAGCCAGCAATTCTCCTCAAAAAATAAGCCAAATAGCATCAGTAATACAGAACATGAATCCGGCAGACAAAGCGGCACTAACTAAAGAACTTGCTAGTGGCAACAAAAAACCAGGCAAAACATAGGAAATTTATGCGTTTATTAGAAGTTACGCAACAACGATTAGAAACACTTAACGAAAGTGGTAGTATGTCGGGTGTAGGCGCTATACATATATCAGAGATTAATCCAACTCTTGTTGGCTTAGAAAAATCTTTAGGATTAGATTTAATAAACAATGCACTAGGTTCTGTTGGTAAAAAGGAGTTCTCTGGCGACATAGATGTTGCAGTAGATATGGAACCAGGCGCATTACCAGAATTACTAGACAAGTTAAAAACAAATCCAGACATTGTAGATATTGCTAGAGGTCCTAATGTCATAATGACTAAGATTAAAATTGTAAATTATGATGCAAGCAAAGTAACAGACAGAGCAAGAACTGGGTATGTGCAATTAGACTTCATGCCAGGCAATCCAGGTTGGATGAAAACATATTATCATTCTCCTGCAGAAGGCGAAAGCAAATACAAAGGTGTATACAGAAATATAATGTTAGCAGTAATGTGTGCATTATACAATAGAAAAGATTCAGAAGAAAAAACAGAAGACGGCAGAAGCCTAGAGTGGGAACAATTTTTATTCTCACCTACAAAAGGACTTGTACGAGTAAAACGTTCACCTGTTCCTAAAAAGAATGGCATGGGTTACACAAAGCAAAATCAAAGTACTGTAATAGACGGTCCATGGACAACACCAGAAGAAATAGTTAAAGTGTTAGGACTAGGCAGTAAAGAAGACTTAAACAGCTACGAAAGTTTAAAGGCCGCCATAGAAACAAATTACGCACCAGATGTAGCAAATAAAATGCTTACTAGTTTTGCTAAAAATAAACAAGTTCAGGATATTGGTGTACCGGATGATTTAAATGTTGCAGAAGGCATCATAGAATATATGAGAAAATTAAAATGAGGTTCCGTGATATAAAAATGCTCATGGAAGGCGCAAGAATCCAACATGCAGAAGATATAATTTTCTGGGAAGGTTCTAAGGGTGCTTTGCGAGTTGTTAGCAGTCTCAAAAGTTTAGAACAGCAAGGTCATAAAGAAGTTACAATTAAATGGGATGGTTCACCAGCAGTTATTTTTGGTAGAGCACCAGATGGTAGATTTATATTTACTGATAAAAGTGGCTGGAGTGCTAAAGGATATAACGGAAAAACAACATCTGCAGAAGAAGTTAAAGATATGTTTTTATCTAGAAGCAATGGCGCAAGAAGAGAAGATCCTGTACAAATAGAGTTTGCTAATACAATGGCAGATTTGTTTAATCAATTTGAACTTATAGTTCCAACTAATTACAGTGGATTCTTTAAAGGCGACTTATTATACACTGAAACACCTCCTGTAATTAAAAAGAATTTTGTATTTAAACCAAACATTGTTGAATATGCTGTTGATGTAGAGTCAGAGCTTGGACAAAAAATTAGACCAAGTAATGCAGGTATTGTAATACACAGGCAAATTGATGAAGAAGGTAATGAGACTCCGCTAGAACAATATGACATATTTACAGGTAACAATGTGCTAGTAGTATCACCTATTAGTGTCGAACAACCTGCACAAAAAATTAGTCCAGCACTAAACAAGTTAGAAACACTTGTTAATAAAAATGCTAATGCTATAGACGGACTGTTAAGTAAGCCAGAATTATCAATGATGAAAATGACAGACTTCCCTCAAATACTCTATAGATATATTAATTCTAAAGTAGATACAGGACTTGACAGTCTTGGAGCTGACTTTGGTACATGGTTACAAGCATCAAACGTTAGTAATGTTAAAAAGCAAAAGATAACCAACTATATTAGTAATCAACAAGTAGCCTGGTCAGCATTGTGGCAAACAGTTTCTGCAATAATGCAAGTCAAGGATAATATAATTTCACAGTTTGAGCAACAAGGTGGTGATGTACAACAAAATATTCCAGGGCATACCACTAATAGTGGAGAAGGGTATGTGTTAGCACACCCAGAAGGCGACATTAAACTAGTGCCGAGATCAACGTTTAGTGCGGCTAACAGAGCGGCGGTGAGATAATGGATTTAAAACTAGTAAATCAAGAGTTATCAGAAGCAAGACTATTTAGATATTCTAGAAGTTTTGGAGCATTTACAGGCAGACAAGTTGCTGACTTGATGTTTTTAAACTTGCTATCGTTACAATTGTTAGCATTAGAAGAAAGCACACACGAAATAGCAAGGAAGTATGCTCAACGTTCAAGTACTTTTAGTAACTTTTCGTTATTTAGAACAGCGTCAACTGATATTTACTTGTTGGCATACCATATATTGCATCCTATGAATGATCACTGTAATATGAAAAACCCTATAGAAGGTAAAAGATTCTTAAAAGGTTTAAGGTTTGAGTCAAACAAGCTAATCATGTGGTTACGCCAAGTAGGACAAGGCAGGGGCGATAGCGATTGGGCTAGACAGTACTTTTTTAGATTAGAAACTCAATTACAAATTAAAGATTCTCGTTACAAGAGATGGCGTAGATTAATAGGCTCGTACAACAATTTAAAGTTTGCACAAAGAAATGCCTTAATTGCCCAAATCACGTTTGAAATTAAACGAATTGGTGGAGGCTCAGGCAGAGGCTCAGAGTTATTACAAGATTTAGAACCTTTTAAAAAGAAAAGAGGCTATTCCAGTGCAGAAAAACAAGCTAAACGTGATGCCAAGAAAGCAGACAGCACATCGTTTACAAAAAGAGCAGTTGGCACAGTTGCAGGTGCAATAGCCGGTAAATATGCCGCCAAGAAAGTTGCACAGACATTTAATAAAGATATTGATAAATATAAGAAAGCCGGAACTGGTATTGGTGCAATAGCAGGCTACTGGGCAAGCGGCAGGAAAAAACAGCAATGAAGATTAATGAAGTTATAATTACCGAAATAGACGGACCAGATGCTTCTCGGGCTGATGCAGTCCCATCGTCTGATCGATTCAAGTCCAGTCGGCCTGATAATGTAAGTAGTCAGTGGCGTCCAACAGACCAGCAACGCAGTGACTTGCAGAAGACACACGGTAAAGAGTTTGTAAGATTTGTTATGTTTGCTGTCCAACAGCCTAACATTAGCTCAATGCAAGATGCTATTGCGTTTGCTAACGCACAGATGACCATACAGCAGGCTAAAAATGATAAAGCACTCGGTAAGGTAGGAGCAACACCCGGCTCTGGGTCTGATAAATGGAACACTTCTGCAGCCAAGCGAGACGATAGTAAAAGAACATCCAGATCAACAAAACAAAGCGGACCGCCGACAATGCCAGACTTTAAAGGCCCAGGCGTCTTAGACGATCTTCCTGGCATGTCAAAGATGAAAAGTGCTCTTGCTGTAGTTAAACGAGCCGCTGGTATTAACCGCGGAAAAGCACTAGCGAAGAAATTGAAATAATACCTCTTAATACTTATAAATAAGAGTATGCCTCTATTTAACGATCCATTGATAATAAACGACCACATCCTTGAAATGGGTGCCACCGAATCTGTGTTTGGTAACTTTAAAATTCCTATGGAAGTTGCTAATGCTAGAGCAGGCAAACTTATAACAACATCTACCCCAGGCTTTGAGAGATCCAGTAAGTTCTTTGATTTTGAATGGTTTGATTCCTTTAACACAGATTTCTTTTCACGAGATGACACTGTGCTATGGGCAGGAAGTTGTATTGTGCAAGACTTTGCATCATTATTTGAGAAAAAGGGTTGGACTACTAACAGAGTTTTACGATATGGACAGGGTGTTTTTAATATGAAAACACTTGCTATGAACTTACGTTGGTTGTTTGAAAACGAATCGTTGTATGAAGATGATATTTGGGAAGACTATAACCCTAAACAGTTTAAATTAGGCAAACGAGATAGAGCATTTTTACAAGAAAAAATGTTAGATTTTAATAAAGTGGTATTGTTTAGCGGAACTACAGACATTTATCACGATAAAGTAACAGGTAAAGACTTACATGCGGCACCACCGTTAGCATATTTAGACCCAGAAAGGCATATCGTTCGAAGGTTATCACACCAAGAAGTATTTGACTCACACAAAGAAGTATTAGAACTAATACACAAACATATATGTAAAGATGTATTGTTTATATTAAGCCCATTTGGATTTGCAAGCCAATCTTGGTCTGGAGATCATCCACCTTTACCGTTATCCATGGTAGCAAAAGCAAGTATAAGAGTTGCTGTAGAAGAAACAATGCAACAAAACTACTTTCCTATGTATGAAATGATACAAGAATACTTCACAGAATACAGAGATAAAGGCTTACACATACACAATGATATCATACAAATCATGATAGAAGTGTTAGGCACATGGTATGGCGACTTTAAACATGCAAGAACTAAGTCTGAAGTCATGGCAGACTTCCAGGTTATAAGGAAAGCATTTGTTCAACGTGCATTAGTTAATAAGTCGTTACCCAAAGAAGAAGTATACACTCCTAAGACCACAAGATCCAAAGACGTCCCTTTCTAGACCGTAAATCAATAATATAAAATCTGATAAATAGTGTAAGCAAGTACATTAATGTCTTGCTATGGAGACACACATGGCGTTAACAAGAAGCGGTGCAATGAATAACCAGGAAGTATTATCTGGTAATATTGAATTTTATTCATTGTTTACTTCGTTAGATATTACTAGAACAGGTGATTTTGGCGACAACACACAAAAAGATTTTGAAGCAGTGGTACAAGTTATTAGTTTGAGAGCAATGCCAGTAGTAATGAATAATCCTGTAGCTATAAGCGGCATAGGCGCAGTAGTTTTAGAAAGTTACGGAGCACCGACTATGACTGGTGCAGGCTGGATTTTTAAATTTGCTTTTGAAAGAGAAGGTGTACACACAATAACCACACTCACAGACGAATTAAACGGTATAGTATTAAATGGTGGAACTATTGATACTAAAGATACAGTAAATATGGAATTTACTAAACAAGATTTATTATAGAGTAAATTATGGCCAGAAAGAAAGTAGAAACTAAAAAGGCGCCACAGTATGCGCCAATGCCGGAAGGTAATGTTGAAGCACATATTATTGCGGACATGCTCAGGATCGAAAGCATTACAGCAGAGCTCAGAGAGTTTAAGGACGATACTAAATCTAGGCTAGATAAATTAGAAGGCTGGATAGTTGCAATAGTTGGCATCACAATTACTACATTATTAGCAACAGTTGGCACGTTAGTAGGGACAATGTTATGAGACTAGATGAAATAGAATGTTGGGACGGATACAAAAAAGACGGTACTCAAAAGGGTACTGGAAAGAACAAAGGTAAACGTGTAAACAAATGTGTACCTGAGGAAGTTAACGAAGAGCCAGTAGCAGAAGCAAAAGGATTAGGGAAACGAGTAAAAGTTGTTAAAGGCCACTTTGCTGGAGAAGAAGGTACCATTAGAGAAATTAAACATGGTGCATTTAAAGGCGCTCCTAAAACCTACTACATTGATTTAGATAACGGTGAGATGGCAGACAATTTGCCTGCAGACGTATTAAGATTAATTAAGAGTACTCCTGAGTTTGAAGCAGTTGACAAATATACTTCTTTCTCAACACAAAATAAAGGACGTAAACCTAGTCTTAGTCAAAACAAATTATCTAGTGCAGAATACCAACAGGCGAAGAAACTAAAAGGTTTTAATAAAGATGATTGGGAATGGAATGGCGACCTTTATATAAAGGTTACAGAAGCAGTAGAAGAATCATTTGATTGTGACGATACGTTTTTTGAAACATACGGTTGGCTAGACGGTGAATCACTTGAAGAAGCAGAATATCAAGGACGTACAGTTAAACTAAACAAGCCTATGCAAGGCGACGTTAAGAAGTTTAAAGTGTATGTCAAAGATCCTAAGACAGGTAATACTAAAAAAGTAAACTTTGGACATGGCGGATCAAGTGTCAAAGGTAAAGCAATGCGTATTAGGAAAAGTAATCCTAAAGCAAGAAAGAGTTTCAGAGCAAGACATAATTGCGATAGTCCAGGACCAAAAACCAAAGCCAGATACTGGTCATGTAGGAAATGGTAATATGAGAATAGACGAGTTCACCGACACAGAGTTATTTGAAGCCAGAATGGTATGGCGTAAAATGGGCAAGTCAGTTAAACGAGCTGTTAGGTGTACTAGTGGCAGACGTAAAGGCAGAGTAGTAGCCACAGCGGCACAATGCGGTGCGCCAATTGACTTCAAGAAACGTTTAACACTAAAGAAAACAAAAGCAAGAATGGGCAAGAGAATTTCCCGTAAAGCCGGAAGGGCAAAAAAGTTTAATCCTATTAGTAGACGGGTTGCTTCAATGAATAAAGCAACTAGATTTAAGAGACGTAAATAATATGAAATTTAAAGATGTGCAAACATTAGAGTCGCTAGTAAAAAGCCTAAGTGAATATGGTAGTACTCCAGGACCTTCTAGTTACGGAGCTAACAAAACATCTTCAGTTACTGCCCAATCGTCTAGTCCAACTACAACACAGACTCACTCTAATGTGGAACCTGATACGGCACCTACAATTAAACCAGTGCCGGCAAAAGGTCTAGAAGACGGTACAGATTTTAAAGACGAGAAAGGTGAAGTTGCTGGCACAGTTATTAGTAAAGTGGGTTCAAAACCAAAACCAGATCAAGTTGTTGTTCAGTTGCCAGATGGCAAATATGAATTATATGATCCAGAACTAGAAGTGATGGTTGATGAAGATATTAGTCACACAGCACTTAACAAAATAAAAAATAATGATCAACGATATGCAAACTCATCTGCTAAGAGAATTAAGCGTTTAGCTCGTAAAAACCAGTTACGTGAACAGGGCGACGAACAGTTATTTGAAATTAACTTTAACACAAAGCAACTAGTCACAAAGGCATTAGATCTGCCTATTAAATGCGGCTTTGAAGCCGAAACTGTTTGGGAAAGTTACAGCAACAACGATAGTAATTATGGCGAAGAAGTTGATGACATGTCTTGGAGCGATATCGAAGACAGAATTTTTGATGAGTATGGCAGAAGTTACTTAGACGACATCAACGAAGCATACCGTAATTGGATCTTAGAAGACAAAATATACGAGTACGAAGGCGATCTTATTGCTGAGTTGGCCAAAGAACGTAAAGAAGATGAAGCATACATAGAAGAATTTATTGATTCAAGTGGCGGCCCAACCGAATATGCGGTTGAGAGACGAAAAGAAGATTTAAAAGATAGCGACCCAGCAGAATACAAATCCAGAATAGAAGATGGATGGGAATACATTAACTGGCTACGAGAAATTGTCGAAGAAGAAATGGAAGACGAATTTATCGAATGGTTAGAACAAGACATCCGAGATAACGGCGAAATATTTGATGCCGCTATGGAAGCCGCAGAGGAAGACCTGTCTATACCAGATTGGGTAAGTGATTCCTGGGGTAGCATGAGTGAGATGTTAGGCGAGTTTGAAGTTTACATCAGTAATGATACCGAAGGCGGACTTGAAGGCGTTGCCGATGAACTACGAAATTGGGCAGAGAACAGCAGTCAGTCAGATAATATCGAAGTAGGCGAATATCATTCCGGTGGTATTAATAATGACTATTGGAGAGTAGAAGACGACAGCAGTATCGAAGGTGATGGTGCAGGCGCAGAGCTTATATCACCAGTGTATAGAACACCAAGAGCAATGCTTGAAGAAATAAAATCATTGTTTGATTCGTTATCAACAAATAGTGTTGAAACAAATAGGTCAACTGGCTTACATGTTACTATGAGCCTGGATCCTACTCAAACAGGTATGACAGCATCAGCAGAAGTTAATAAAGTTAAACTTGCTGTACTATTAGGTGACAAATATTTAGCAAGTACTTTCGGTAGAGAAAACAACAGTTATGCTAAATCACAATATGAACGATTAGAGAAGAAAGCAGTTGAACTTAAAGCAGATCCAACAAATACAAAAACAATCGAAGCAATTGAGCAAATATTAGAAACTGGTATAAGCAGTGACAAGTTTAGTTCAATTAATTTTAAAAATCAAAGTGATAACCAATCAGGCTACAATCTTATAGAATTTAGAATTGCAGGTGGGCATGATTACCACTTAGATATGCCAAAAATTGTTAAATCAGTTGTGCGTTATGCAGAAACCCTTAGTGCGGCGTATACCGACGAACATAGAGCTGATTATATAAGAGCATTGTTCAAGTTAATCAACAACGTTGGTAAAATTAGTACTGATATGGAAGACAGAGTTAAGGGTAGATATGAAGAATTAGATCACCCTGTTGTTGATGTGTTAAAAGGTTTCTTTGCCAAAGATCATTATATGGAAAGTGTAGGAACATTAGCCCGAGCATTTCAGAACCTGAACAGCTACAAAGATGGGACTGGCGTTAATGCTGATGCAGAATGGGAACGGCAAGTAGCTCATTGGGAAAAACAGACTGGTGAAACGCACGAACGATTAAAAGAAGATCCCCCTCTGCTGATGAAGGGTAAGGGCCTAATGAAGCCTCATAAAAGACCACCAAGTGTAAATGCACCTAAATATTTAAGCGAAGCCCAAGACATGTTTTCAGCCGCAGTTGCACAGGCAGGCTATGACTTAAACCAAAATCTTAATAGAGACCAGGTTGGTGCAAAAGCAATTGGTGTGCTAAGAAAAACACTACCAGAATTTGAATTAACATACGAAACACTTTCTGATAAAGTAAATAGAAATTATAGGCAAATTGAATTTGGACGTGGCAGTGCAGATGAAGAAACAAAATTTAGCAGAGTTAAAAATGGTGTAGATAGATTATTCAAGAAAGATATAATTGCGGCACCAGAGTTTTTATCAGAATTACAAGTTGAAAAAATTATATCAGGTATCTGGAATGCAATAAACACCGAAGAAGGCAACTCTTCAAAGGATAAAGCATTGGTAACCGCTGTTGTAAACGCTTCACAAAATACAGTAGACAGTGATGTCGAACGTGTACTTGGTTACACAGACACTAATAAACCTCAAGACTATATTAATTTAAAACGCCTTATTTCAGGTGGTAGAGGTGACTGGTTTACAGTTGGTAACACTATACAAGGCAACGACTACGATACATTAATAAAAGAATTAAAAAAATATCCTGCTTGGGAACATCCAGTTCCAAGAGAGCATGATGCAAGAACCACAGGATCAGACAACACCTACGCACATGCATCTGCCCGCAAAATGTTGGACAAATTACAAAGTCGTATGAATGCATTAAGTAACCTACGCAACACTGATCCAGAATTATATATTAACAGTTTGAAACAAATGTTCAACGCTTCAAAACAGTTATTGAAACAGGCTGGACACAATTATGAAACATCAGGCGGTAATCCATACACTTTCTCAATGAGTAGTCGAGAGCATGACAGAATCATTGGGCTTATAAAGGACATAGAAGCATCAAACTATGTGCCTGATCCGTTTAGTGAACAACCAGCAACAGCAGTTTTTTCCCATATTAAGTCTTGGTTAGACGACCAGTTAACTGTACATAGTTATGGTAATGAACTCGATTCCGGCGATACAAAAGCAAAATATAAGGCAAGAACAAACGCAGTTGCAAAATGGTTAAGTGCGTTAGATACTATATCACAAAAATTAGGATTTGACAGCCAGAAAGATGCTATAGATAATAAACTGAACCAAGTGCAAAAAGGCAAGGACTTCCAGATAGCCACACATGGTGAGTACAAAGCATCAATCACAGTGTTCAACTATGGTGGTGATGTTTATGCCACAAACAGTCTTAATGCTATAATAAACAATACCGATAATATGGACGACTGGAGTGTACAATATTTACAAGATTTTTATAGCTCATTCAATTTTAACAGCAGTATGTTTAAAAGTGCCGACAGTAGATTGTTAATTATACCACATGCACATTACTTTATAGCCCTTGAAGCTCTTGAGCATAAAGCAGATGGGTCGTTCAGAGATAGCAAAGCAGAGGACATACTCAGAAAGTTTAGAAATGTTTATGGAATCTCAATCCAAGATTTAGCCAGCGAATACACAAAGGTTCATATTAGGAAACTGAAGCAGATGGGTGTACAAGTTATAGAGAAAGGCGATGGCAGAGAAGGATTACCACCTTACAACTTCGCACCATTGTTACCCAGAGCAGAAATTAACGCTCCAAACGGAGAACCTTTTGAAAAATCCAGTGCCGCGGCATGGCTTGTTAACAATCCAGAAAAAGCAAACCAGTCAGTCCCAACCGGCGACATGGATGATCATTTTGCTAAAGCAAGAGACTTTTATCCAGCATTTGATGAAATGATGGCTCAAGGCATGCAAAACTTTATGCGAAGCGGTAAACCAGTAAATGATCTTGTTAATTTCCTAAACAACAGTGGTAATACATCTGCTATGAAAGCCGCGGTGTTGCAGGCTATACACAATAACAGAGACGGCGGACGCGGATCATACGGCTCACCATTAACATTCGATCAAGCATTAAACTTAGGATTAGTATTAAATGGTGGATGGCAAGGAAACAACGAAAGTGTGTCAACTACTTTTGAAAAACTAGAAGCTAAAACACTAAGTGAACAACTGCTTATGCTAGAGAAAATAGACTCTAGCAAAATTAATAATATACATAGCAAACTATTTGAAGCCAGTTTAAGTAGAGGAGAATTAGCAAAAGATCAATATAGACTTGATAATTTTATTAAAAAAGTTGAAGCAGGAGAACCATTTGTAATGGTAGATGGTAGTGAAGTTGTATTGCACCCAGATATGATTAAAGATGTACAAAATGCATACGATATACCAGATCCTAAAGACATAGATGGTAATAAAATTAGTTGGAGTAAATTAGCAAAAACTGAGGAGTTTGGCTCTAGGGAGGCTGTTGGTAAAGTATCAAACAAAGGTGAAGTAGCAGAAGGTATATTAGGCTGTGCCACATTTGCAAGATTGCTTAAACGACCTAATGCACCTATTACTGACAGTGATGTAAAAGCAGTTATGCAACGACTACCAAAAGATGCACCAGACAAAGGTGGCTGGCATGAAATAACACTTACAGCTCAAGAAATAGATAATCCTATAGCAGATTTCTTTACACTAACACTTAATCTTAAATCAGATGCTTATAATTCTTTTATTGACCCTGCAAAATGGTCTATAATGGACAACATTTCCGCTAATGTTGTACTGTATGTTAATGATAATTTAAAATGGTACTCAGAACTATTTGCTAGAAACGGTAAAGTAGATGCTGTGAAAGTTATTGCTGACGGAGTCACAGGAGAAACAGATACTAAAGTTGATGTATTCTTAACACACAGTTTGGATGGCGGACCAGAAAAAACATTGCAACACTTTGACATGAGTGTTAAGACTGGTACCACAAAGCAAATGGGTCAAGTAGGCGGCGGCAAGAGAAAAGAAGGCGTATCACAAGGCCGCTTTTTTATATTAAAAGAAATGTTTGAAAAATTTGGCGCAGATTTATCCACAATTGAACAACAGTTTATGTCATCAAACTCCATTGAAGATAGTTATGACATAGCATACCGTGAAGCCGCAAAGCAAATAAATTATTTGCTAACCACAAAAGAAAAAGAAGAAGCCTTCCTTATACAATTATTAGATTCTATCAAGTTCTTTGCAACTCTAAATGATGATAGAGTTAAGTTAGTACAGTTTACAGATACATTAGCAGGTGGCTACTATGTGTTAGACTTTAAAAAACTAGATAGAATGTTTGACAAAGATAAAGTTGATCTAGAAGCACAATTTATAGAAAATGCCGCACACCCAAAGATAACTATTTTTAACACCAAAAATAAAAAGCCGTTCTTATCGATCAGAAAGAAACAAGCAAAAGGCGGGGGCTATATTAGAAACTACATTGAAAAAGAAAAAGGATTAGTAGAACTAATAAAAGTAAGAGGAACTGGTATGCGTAAGAAAGTTGAAAGTGTACAAGAACAAAGCAGTTCAGGAATCTCTATTCATAACCAGCATAAAATTCCAGATATTCTTAAATACTTATCAGGCGTAAAAAACATACAGAACATTACAAGTGCAGATCTAATTAGAGATCTCCATTCAAGATTTGGCTTACTGGCTTATGAAGCCAGATATGTGATTAGTATGTGGCACAAGAAAAAAGCTGGTATTAAAGAAGGTGCAGTACCTAATAATGACACAATTAGAAAGTTGCGACAGGTGTTAGCAAGCCCTATATTAACAGGCGATCTTAAAGCACAAATGACAGCGTATGTTTGCATACCAGATCCAGCAATGATCAGAGATTTTAGAGCCGCCAGAGCGGCTTACGGCGACAAGCATGATATTAGAAGTATAGTTCAGGGCTATGCAAAAATGAAATTAAACAAAAATGTATTAAAACAATTATGATAAAAGTAAAAGAACTACAGCATCCTGTAGAAGGAGAGTACACACTTTGTAATAAAGGCGAAGTTGCGGTATTTAGAAACGGGGAGTGGACTAGACCATGAACATAACTGAAGTTATTAATCAACCTGCAGACTCGTATGATCCAAATCCTAATACTGCATATAAACAAGCAACGCAGGACTCGACCCCTAAGTACGATTGGGATCCTGAAAAAGATTATAGACCAGGTAAACCATTAGGACCTATACCTACTATACAATCACAGACTGAAGTGTATGCTATGCCTAACCAAGATATTTATATATTTTATGCAAAGGATAACGTAGTAGAACCTAGGGAAACTTTTTGGGCAAAAATAAAGGCATGGTTTAGTGCAAATACCGGACCTGCTACAGGGCCTAGCAAAGATAAAAATATATTAGGCTTTTTAAAATTAGGGCAGTTTGAAGATGGCGTTAAGGTTAAAGGTGTAGGGCTAGACTCTAGTATCCAAGGACAAGGTAAAGCAATAAAACTATATATAGCCTTTAGTGCATGGAAAAAATTACCAATATACTCAGACTTTACGCAAACACCTAGTGCCAAGCACATGTGGACAAGTTTAATAAAACGTTATCCAACTAAAGTTGTAGCATACAACCAACAAACAAAAAAGAATATTCCGCTAGACCAAGCAGGCGAGTTATACCATGACTATGCACCTGTGACACCAAAACATCCAGAAAAATACAGTAAGCAATCAAGTCACCAAGTAGGGCAAACTAACAAACAAACACTATTACTAAAGTTTTTACCTGAAAGCATTGCAGAAGACGGTGCCGGAGGCGGAGGAGGCGGCGGCGCTGGAGGTGGTGGTGCAGGATCAGGCGCAGGAGCAGGAACTGGAGGCGGCGGTGGAGCCGGTAATGGTTCAGGTGGTGGAGCATCTGGTGGAGCATCTGGTGGCGGTGGCGAAGCAGGCACAGGCAGTGGATTTGTTGCCGCTGATACTATGGGAATGGGAACGTTATCAACTTACAGCAAACCTAAAAAGAAAAAGAAAAAGAAAAAAACTAAAGTAGACTTTGGTGCAAGTGTGTACGAAGGCTACTTTAAGAATTTAGATATTGAAAGACAAGAACGCCCGAGTCAGCCTACTACTAAACCCCGTAAGAATCCAATGAAATCTCCTAACAAAGGTAACTGGAGTAAACTAGTATGGTTAAAGGACTTAAATTTATCTGGTTCATATACTAATGCTGATTTAAAAGTTATGGGATTCATTATTAAAAATGGCGAATGGGCAATACAAGAACCTGCTTACAACAAAATTAAAAACCAATTAAGGTAAATACTACTATGTTAATAAATGATATAATTACAGAAACAACTTCCGGTGGTATTGCCATTGTTGCCCAACCAATGGGCAAAATGCAAAAGAGGCCTAATCCAAGTGTTTTTTCTAAAAGCAAAAAAACAAAAACAAATGAACAATTCCAACACTATATTGTAAAGCATACGCCTACAGGAAAAACTTATAAAGTCACTGCTATGTCACAAGCAAGTGCAAAAACTAAAGCCGCTGTACAACACGGTGGTAGAAGTGCAAGTAAATATTCAGGTACATCAGATGACCAATTTGAGATAGTAAGTCCATAATGAAAGCAGTTAAATGCAAGGACGGACATCTAAGTTTTATCTCTAGATCCCAGTCGGATCTATTCAACAAAATTGACCTAACCAAATTTTTAGATATAAATACATTGGACGAAGGAACTTTACATCGATGCGAAGAAATGTACAAGCAAAACGTCATTCGTAAAGTAACTACAAAGGAAGGAAAAGTTGGCTACAAAATATATCCGCAAAAAACAGAAATATAACAAGGAACAAAGAACAAACTTAGCAAACAGATTAGATACCATTGCTGGTAAGGTTGCTAAAAAGGGAGTTTTTATTGTTACGCAAACTGTTGGCGGAGATTACTTCAATGTAACCGAAGTTATAAATAAAAGGGTGGTGTTGACACACATACTACAAAAGAATACAGCACAGACGCTGTGTGTTCGTCTAAACGCATCAACTAAGCCCAATGCCACGTACGATATTAGCGAACAGCAAATGAAAAGAACACAGCGATTATTAAATAGGTATGCTGACTTATTCACAGAATCTGTATTCCACAAATATACTATAAAAACAACTACAAAAACTTTTACTCGTGACGTTGCATTTATCAGACTCCACGAAACACTTATTAAGTTAAGAGCTACTTCAGAAGAACTTAAACATCAATTATAAATCTTTCGAATATGATAAATAAGTGTAATAACTAACTTATAACTAGGAAATCGCTATGTTTTTGAATGAATTTAATCAAACACCAACAAGTAAGATAGCTAAACTAAACAAAATGCTATCCGAACAGTTTGGTATGAAAATCAATCCAGGAACAGTCAACCTCGACAAGTTAATGAAAATTAACGAGACAGCCAAAAAGGCATTGTACAAGATCAGAGGAAGTAACAAGAAATTTCAATTAGAGCCTGATTACGCAAAATATTTAAGCCTTAGAGATCTTTCAGAGACTATGATTGTTGAAGGATACTATGAATCCAGCCCAGGCTACAAGGCCCTGTCGGCTAAAATCGATGAAAGAATTACAGAATTATGTAACTCAGGTTACACATCTGAAGAAGCAAGAAGTCAATGCATGAATGAAGTTCGTGCAGATTCTACACATTGTTATGACGACGACGTCACTGAAACAATGGTTATGTCAGCAATTGGCAAGTTTGAAGAATCATGTGGTAGTAAGCATGAGTCAATAGAAGCAGAACTTGGCTTACCAGAAACTGACATGAGCCCAGGCTTATTGAGAGAACTTGCTAAAGAGATTGGACAAGAGCTTGCTACAATGGATGACTACAATGCTATAGAAGAAAAGCTAGGCATATTTGCTGAAGTAAGTGGCAAAAGCAGAGATTCAGTTGTTGGTTTCCTAAACGGACTAGAAGAAGATTCAATACAAGGTGGCATCCAAATGTTTGGAGCCAAGATTGCACAAAGAAAATTAAACGACAGCATTCAGTATATGTACAAACTTAAAGGCGACGGAAAGAGTGTTAGCGATATTGCAACAGAACTTGACATGGATCCTAAAGAAGTAATAGATGCAATGAGTAAAACTAAAGATTTAGAGGAAAGTGATATGAAAGCATCGATGTTTGATGATATTTTAAATGATATGTTAGCAGAAGAAGTTAACGTCGAAGAAGCAGAAGTTGTAATGGCTGTTAGAGCATTAGCAGACGACATCCAAGACCAAGTAGAAAGAATTGGTAGAATGGTAAATGAAGACTTACCAGCTATTGCTGACCAAATGAGACAACAAATGGGTGCCGATACAGCACAATCATTCTCAGATGCATCAGCACAATTACTTACAGCTCATTTAGAAGCATGTAAGGCTGTTAAAGGCGGACTAGATCAAAGCATATCTGGATTAACAGGTGGCGAGATGGTTGGCGGATTAGGCGACACAGCAGACTTAGGTGGAGACGTTGTTCAAGACATGGGCTCAGAACTAGACAACATGGGCATTGAAGAGCCGGTTGCAGATAATATCCCAGCAATGGCCGGACCAGCTGATGAACCATTAGGTAGAGCAGAGGTTTAAATAATGCTCATTTCAGAGGTAACAGGTTCTGAAACTTCAGGATCTGGAAACGAACTAATTATAGCAGTACAGGACCTACTCAGTAGATACATTGCCGATGACGGTCCTGCAGATATACCCACTGAAACCTTTCAAGCAGAATTAGAAGCAAACACAGGCCTTGTGTTAAACACAGGCACATTAATTAAAGCAATTAACGATAGTGGTTATGCTAGTAGTGTTGATGCTAATACTATTAGAGCAAATGACGAACTATCTGCAGAAGTAGATACAGACCCAGAAGACACAGTTGACGTTGGAAAAATGGCACAACAACAAGCCATGAAAGATATTAAGGCAGATTTATAATGGCAAGTATATTTTCTAATGCGGCAACAGCCCGTAAAGATACTAGAAACAATTCAGTTATTCATGCTGAAGTACGCAGTATTGAAACTTCTGTACTAGCAAATGTAGATGCTGGCGTTTTATATGCAAATGTTTCAACAGGCACTACAATGACTAATAGTAACACATACTATAAGGCATATTTTAATATCACATCAGACGCTACTAAAAAAGATCAAGTAACATACGTTTCTAAGTACTTTAAAGATTTAGGGTACGGAATTAAAGTTGCTCAAAACTTAACAACCACAGATACTATTACCTGGAATATAAGCTGGTAATATAACATACTCATAAATATGTGTATGGAACGTATTGATATATGGTTCGGAGATAGTTGGACTATCGGTAGCGAACTCCCAAGTAACTTAACTTCATCTGAAATCAGGACACTAAGTAAAACTGGTTTCCCTAATCTCAGAGACAATACCCAAAACCCACACGTTTCATATCCTGCACTTGTATCTGAATACAGAGGTGCAAAATATCAAAACTTTGCTATTGCAGGCGGCAGTTATGAGTTTGCATACTTTCAAATGTGTAATTGGTTTGCTAATAACAAGTTCAATGACAAGAATGAATACACTTTTTTCTTACAAACAACAGCATCGACTAGAGGCTTTGGCATTGACTATAATTATAAAAGACATCACTTCCAAGGTATTAGGCAATTTTCTAGAGGAAAACTGTTAGACTTTCAAAAATCAAAAAACTTACCAGAATTTGCTAATTATGATGCAAATATAATGTTGAACTCTATATATACTTTATGCAAAGCAAATTATATTAAACTTAAACTTATACCACTGTGGATTGGATTCACAGTTGTTCCAGAAGTAAATATAGTACCACAACGTAACTGGATGGCAGATCCTACTAAAAATATGTTACAAGATATATTTTCAAAAAATGTGTTCCCAGATGGTGGAATAGATACTACTAATATGTCCACTGCTGATATAATAAATGAAATACAAGGGTATGATTATATTGCTCCTAACGATTCCCATCCAAATAAAGAAGCCCAAAACACCATAGCAGAACACATAATCACTACTTTAGGCTCAAAAAGGTTGACAAACACAGCAATCATGCTATAATAGTTGTTATTCAATAAAGGTATACTCAATGCTTGTAGAAAAATTCACTTACCCAACTCTCAAAAGGGTAACGGCAAAATCAGGACAACGACAATACACAGGAGATGATAATCAACCAGTTCCCAGTGTAACCACAGTACTAAGTGAGACCGGTGATAAAACTGCTCTTATTAACTGGCGTAAACGTGTAGGCGATGCTGAAGCAACAAGAATTAGCACAGAAGCCGCAGGGTTAGGTACTAAAGTACATAATGCATTAGAGAAATATGTTCTGCTTGAAGACTATGATATTAAAGGCAATAATCATATAAGCATAATGGCTAAGAACATGCTAGATGAAATGATTAAAAAAGGTTTAAGCCAGGTTGATGAAATATGGGGTGTTGAAGTTGCCTTAATAGCCAAAGGTTTGTATGCAGGCACAAGCGATGCAGTTGGTATGTTCAATGGCGAAGAAAGCATCATTGACTTTAAAACTGCTAAAAAGATCAAGAAACGTGAGTGGATTGAAGACTACTTTATGCAAGGTTGTGCATACGCATTAGCACACAATGAAATGTTTGGTACAAATATCAAGCAGGTTGCCATCCTAATGGTAGACAGAGAAGGCAAATATGCTGATTTTGTTATCAATGGCGATGAATTCGAAGAGTACTGTCACAAGTGGGCTTCACGATTAGCAGACTACTTTAATAAAATATAGTTGCTAGATGTGATAAATACTGTTAAGTAAGGAGAGATTAACAGTGGCAGATAACGACAAAACAATAGTATCGAGAATACAACATCGAAGAGGTCTTAAGCAAGATCTTCCTCAGCCGTTGAGGCCTGGGGAAATTGGCTTGGCTACAGACAGTAGACAGCTCTATATCGGTGGTGACCCAACTAATCCTGCAACGGCAGATTACCATAGTGTAAGTTACTACGAAAATACATTAAGTGCAAAAGACCATGTATCTAGTATTGCTAACAATAACATTATTGCATTCAATGTTCCTTGTGTACGTTTTGTTGAAGGCGAATTTAATGGCTCCAGCAAAGTTAAAAGCTGGCAACCAACTGACTCTAGAAGTATTATTGGCGGTGTAAAGGCAAGTGCTTATTCAGATTCTACTTACCCAGTTTTCTCCGCAGTATCTACAGCCACAATAGTATCGAATTTAAGTGCAACAAAACCAGCAGGAAGTTTTGAAATACAAGTAGCAAACATTGCCGGTACAGATGATACTGGTAACATTAGAGTTAATGACGAGATTATTATCTCAGGTTATTCAGGCACAAGACCAAAAGTTAACACGGTTGCAAAACATACAAGTGGCTATTATGTTATTACCATTGACCAATCAATATCAGAATTAGCAAATGGTACAGCAGTATCGTTTGTACCTAAGCATCAAAAAAATATGTTTACAGATGTTGGATTCCATTCAGAGGATGTTACAGTAGTTAAAAATTCAATCGAATTGT
>TARA_R110000803_G_scaffold74903_4_pt1 | contig 27710 bp, 55 predicted proteins | sample TARA_R110000803 | Tara Oceans TARA_R110000803 (sample SAMEA4397772) | marine metagenome | biome: Polar Biome; feature: [SRF] surface water layer (ENVO:00010504); material: water (ENVO:00002006), including particulate matter (ENVO:01000060) such as... | depth 5 m | reverse complement strand
TAGCTAAAGCTATTTCCAATTCTTCTATTTCTTTTAACATGATATTTGTTTTACTATTTTGTATTTTTATATTTGCAATTCGCAAATCACAAATTTATATTAATTACATACATTTAGTGAAGTGCTTAATATGTTCTTTATTGTTTAAGCTGTAGTTAAATATAAGTCCTCCAGAACCATCATTGATAACATGAAACATTTGCATATTACCATGACAAAGATACATTATTCTATGGTTAAAGTTGATACTGTACGTCAACTCCCCAATAGTCATGGTATTGTTGTCGTTAAAAGTTACTTTAATACCTTCACACTCCCATGTGATTAGTGGAGTACTCGCACTTAGATTAAGTGAGAATAAGATAGCTAAAACTAGTGTTATTTTTTTCATATATCAAATATATGAAAAATTATCCAGTCTCGCAATATTTTATGAAAGTTTTTGTGTTTTTTTTATCAGAACTTATCCAACGTTCTATAGTTCTTAGAGTTACACCATATTTATCCGATAATTTTACTTGTGAGGTGTTAGTGTTTTTATATTCACTAATAGCTTTGTTTTTAGTTTCTTTACTAACCCTACTCCTGGAGCCTTGTAACCCATTAATTCTGGCGTGTTTTGAATTTTCTTTTGGTGTTACCCATTCTAGGTTATGTTGTGTGTTATTTTCTTTATTACCATCTACATGATTTACGTGTACTTTATCACTTAATTGTTGTATAAAATGTAATGCCACTAATCTATGTATTTTTAATTTTTGTTTCTTATCTAGGTTTCTTAAATAAACACAGTGATAACCATTAGTTACTTGTGTTTTTAAAATTAAACCAGTTTTTTTATTCCTAACATAACCCTGGTTTGACACTTCGTAGTTTTCAAACCCAGATATGACTTTCCATTCTTCCATGTAGCTTTATTTATTGTTTAATGTCAGTTGATATTCTCCTGTTTCCTGTTTCTATTTCTGCACCTATTCTTGAGAAGAATTTTTTAGCTTCAGTTTTACCTAAACCTACAACTATCCTCTTTAAAAATTCAGATTTTTTGTTCGTATCACCGTCCCTCATAGCTTTGGAGTATTTTTTTATTAGGCTGACAACACCTGCCTCCTTGTTTCTATTAAGACCTAGTTTGTAGTCTATTACGTCATATAATGACATATACCAGTACCCGTTATGAAGTGTAAGGTCGTTCATTATTTCACTATGACTTCTTACTTTGGTAGTTGCGTAGGAGTTTTCACCACTTTTTGACGGGTCCCATACGTTAAAAACTTCTATGCTGCCGTCATTGGTTGGTTTAAAGACACCTTCATTGTATTCTTTCTCTAAACCTGCGTTAATCCAAAGTTCTTTGTTCGCTATTACCACGTCTAAATCACCTACTGGCTTAGTTAGATTGAACAGCTCACTTATTTCTTCAGATAGATATAACCTAGCTGAGCCTGATATGAAATATTCTTTATCGCTTTTTTTAATATTAAACTTATCAAATACTAATTCGTTAGCTCTGTTTAATAGATTAACTAGTTGTGGTGAAACAACCTCTGTTATTGGATAATCTTTCTCTATGTCAGAACAAACCTCTTTTAATGTAAACTCTTTAAAATACATGTTTGATAGTTTCATATTGTTTTAATTTTTTAACCACTTCTTTATTGTATTGAGTCTCTATCCTTAGTGATTTAAAAGATAAATACATTTCTAATGGACTAGGTCCTTTATAGAATAAGAAGTTATATGCTGACCATTCCCTAGTCTTAGTATAATCTTCGTCAGTAAGCATATCAACTAATAAAATGTCGTTATGGTCAACGTGTTTCCAGTCGTATCTGTAACATGCTGAACCAACACTTTTTAAAAAAAAGTATAAGTCAATACCTCTTACAATAAGTATCATTAAAACTACTAATAGTGATATTAACATGATGTAATTTTTTAAGTTATATACTAATATACATAAAATTATTCATTAAAACAAATATGATTAGTTTTTATTTGCATTATATACTATAATATGGTACTTATCGTCTATAAATTCTTTTAGTGGTTCCATCAGAATACACCTCAATAATTATCCCTCTATATGAATCTTGTATTATCTGACCAAGAATATCATAAGTGGCTAGTAAAGTTACTTCGCTAACGTCAGGACCACAGAACTTAATGCTAAATTCTTCAGTTGTTCCGTCGTAATCTGTTTGTGTTAATTTATAATACCCTTTTTTATTGATAGGATATGAATAGTTAACAATTTCAAAACTATTACCTTTCGCGTTGATATTAGTTACTGATGTGAAGTCTATACCATTATCCGAATAGAGTATAGTGAAGTAATCACTGTTAATTTCTGAAGCTGTTGACCAAAGTATTTCTTTCTTATTACAGACATATGAAATCAATTCAACTGGTAATACTACTTGACATTCAATATCAACAAAAGACGATGCTCCTGTAGTTTTAAAATATCCTAAATCAACTGAACTTAATGTTAAATTATTGACATTGCTACAATCATTACAATATCTTTCTATATCTACATTACCAAAACTTCCAGAAAAAGAACCAGAAAACACTATCTTAGCGTCACACCCCATTAGTTTAAATTTACCAACAGATGCCCAGTAATTAGTAAAAGATGCACCAGTAAAAGTAACAGTAACCCCGTCATTTATAGTTATTGTTCCCTGATTCTGTATAGGACTACTTGTAAGGGTTACATCTTCTGTAAAACATACATTTTCACTAGAACCTACGATAGATGGTATAGAATTCGTGTAATCACATTGCGACTTTATAATAAAGACATTTGTAAATATCGTAAGTATTAAGATTAAATTTTTCATAATTAATGTGGTTTATTAGTAACAACCTTATATAAATATAAGGGGACCAGGTAAACTGACCCCCTTATGATATAAAGTTGTTAAATAAAGATTAAACTGATAACTAAAATGGTAAATCATCAGCCTCTTGAGTGGTTACTACCGCTGGCGTTGCGGTAGCTGCTGCAGCAGACTCCCCTTCAATCTTCCAAGCTTCAAGACTATTGAAGTACTTAGTAGTACCATCCTTAGGTGAAACCCATTCTCTACCTCTAAGGTTGAAGTTTACACTAATTTCATCACCTTCATTATACGCTTCTAATAAAGAACACTTGTCCTGTACTAATTGAAAAGATATCACTTGCGGATATTGTGATGAGTCATCTTGTACTACGAATTCTCTTTTCTTAAATTTTTCACTGATTTGTTGTTCAGCACCTTTAACGATTAATTTTCCTTTTAATGTAAACATAATTTTACTTTTTTAATTATTACTATTATTTATTATAGAACAAATATATAATTAATTTATCATAGATGCAACATATATTTGTTTTATTTTTATTTTAATAAAAAATAAGATTTATAACTTTATTTAACCATAAGTTCATTTTTGATTTCATTCATATCTTCTACTTCAGTTTCTTCTGAAGCTTCAAGTACGTTGTTTATAATATAATCCAATATACCTTGCTCTGCCCATTCCCTAATTGTTCTTTTTCTTATTTCGTCCATGACTTTATAGTTTTTATTAAAGTTTATATAATAAAAAAACCCTGACTCGTTTCCGAACCAGGGTTGTTTAATTATGTTTTAGTTTTTTTAATGAACAACAATACCTGACTCAACTGTGGTGTTTACCACGGATAAAGATAAGACTAGTAGTGTGTTGTTAATTGTGTTCATTTAATATAAGTATACGAAAATCACATAAAAAGGTGACATTTGTTTACTTTCTTTTATTTAATAACTATATTTAGATATATGGGTATAGTGTATTTATTATGTGAACTATCTGATAACGAGAGGTTTAAGATAGGGGTTACTAGAAGAGATGTGGGTAAAAGAATTAAAGAATTATGTACTGGGAATAGTAGTGAAATACATTTAGTTAATAAGTTTGAGTCCGAACACTATAAAAAAGTAGAATCTTCATTACATAGAAAATTTCACGCTTATAAAACTAGTGAGGGTGGTACGGAATGGTTTGATTTACCAGTTAATGAGGTTATAGGTTTTACTAAGACCTGTAAAGAGGTTGAGGATACCATTGTGTATATGATGGAGCACAACCCCTTTTTTAAATAATTATACTTATTTAAAAATATGAAAATAAAGTCATGTAAAATTCTCTCCGTTCTATGAGCTCATCTGTATTGAATTTATCAAGAGGTATTTCATCAAAGCTTGTTTCTGTTATGTTCATTACAAGTTCCATAAATTCTCGGCAACTATTGTGTAATTCATCTTCAGTTATTAATGTTGTTGGGTAAAACACAGTTCCGTTATTTTCCCACCACCATCTCTCTGGATGAATAGTAACACTTTTTGCTAAATTTGTACATTTTTTTGCATCTATGTATAATAATCTTACTTTCATAATAATTTTAGCTCATTTGGTAGTAATTTATTTTAAAAATTTCTTGTATCACCTACAAATAACGTTTTATTATTAATAACCCAGTTAATCATTGGACCTTGCATCCCTCCTGGTAGCGGGAAACCTCTCATATATAATACGTCTGCCACTATTTGGAATTCTTCTCCATTAATGAATGTCATTGCATCTGGGATACCTGGTACTTGTATCGTTGCCCCGTGCTTTAATCTAAATACCGCATTTGAAATTTTTGCTCTCGCCATAACTATTTTGTTTTATTATAAGTATTGTGATTTAAATTAATCTACTTTGTTTTTACTAGAATAAATCTTCTGAGCCTTTGGCCATAGTGTTTTTTCATAATATTCTTCAAAGTCTTCTTCAACAATCTTATCAAGGAATTGATTAAAGGTTATTTTATTATCCTTAAAGTATAGTTCATACGCTATATCTAATATTTCGTGTTGTGGTGATATCATAATTATAATTTATCTATTAATTCAAAAACTTCATTTAACAAGTCTTCAGATTTTCTGCTAGTGGATTTAGTATTGGTATCCCTTTTGTGTTTGTCTAATTTATAATCTTTCCTAGCTTTTTTTAGTCTATCGATTATAACTTGTTGATTAATTGTTGGTGGTTTTCTGTTACCCCTACTGTTCATACCTATTACGCTCATAATCTTTATTGTTAAATTTATACTAATACATCAATGTAAGTGAGATAGGATTCGAACCTATATTGGACTTAAATTATAATACCTTGCAAGGTACTTAGGGATAATTGTACATGTTAACCCAAATGCCATTTACCTGTACGGTAAGCGTATTTAGCCATTTTCGCTACTCACTTATGTAAATATTATTAAAAAAAAACTACCTATCTCCCGCCACACCATTGTTAGGTGTTAATCAAGCTGTCTCTAATACTATGACAGTAGCTTAAATATAGTCTTTGTGTACCAAGAGCTATAAAAAGGAGTTTAGATGGGTCTTATATCGTTACATCCACCCGTTGGGGTCATCATCTTCATTATCATCGTCATAATCTTCATCATCATCGTCGTAATATTCATCATCTTGTTCATTCTCTAATGAGTCTCTCATCTGTTTGAAGATATCTTCTAAGTCACTTGAACCGACTGATGACATCATTTGGTCATCAAGAACCTTTTTTGCTGAAAACATTGCGAGTAAGTCCGATACAGTTTTCATATCTCTTGCGTTACCCATGATACCACTTAAAAGCATTATAAAGTTTCCAGTGCTTTGGATGATATAATCACCTGACTCATCACCCTCAAGTATCAAGGCTTCTGCCATCTTAAATAGTTTATCACTAATTATCGTGTGCCTTTTTTTATTTATTTTACCCATTCTTAATCTTTTAAAATTACTATTAATATTATAAGAACATAAGTACTTACGTTTCAAATATAACTATAATTTACTTAACTAACAACTTTTTTTTGTGGTTATTATTTATTTATCTATTATTTTCTTCAGTTTTGTGATTAATTACTGACCTCAAGTACATTTCTCTGCAGTATTTGTCTCGATTAAGGTGTATACCTGTTGGTGCGTAGAAAATCTCTTCATCTAGTAATAAATTAATTACATTATCAACTGACTTTTTAATTCCAGTATATTCTTCTATAATATCTTTAATAACTTTAAATGATGGGTTATCCATTTCGTCAATACTTACTAAGTCGTAACTCTTCCAGTTATCGAAGTCTGTAAACTCACTCATAGTATTTGATGAATCAACGGTGAGTCCCACGAAGTATGTTCCGATGATACCCGCAATATCAAACATACCAATAGTTATCAGCTGAGATTCATTTGTAAATTCAGCGACATATATCTTTAGTCTATTAATATTAATCATTAATATCAAATATAGCTTAAATAAACTAACTATGCAAATAATTGATTAATTATTTTTCGTCTTCCGTTTGTTTGGTGATTCGCATCTTTAAGGCTGGTTTACCATTTATACGTAGGTCACCTTTTTCCTCATCCCATTCTATATCTTTAACAACTACTTTCTTGTTCTTGAATTTACCCATAAGTACAGTGTCACCCACTTCTACTGGTACCTCTATAACTTCTGATAAGGATTTCTTTACTAACTTCTTGATTAAATCTTTCATCTACGTATAATTTACTTATCTGACTCAATTAACACCCTATTAAGATACTTAATTATAGAGTTAATTTATTATGTTTTTAAAAAGTCTTATAAAAAGTTAATTCATATCTACCACTGTCCATTCTGTAAATGACGATATTAACTCCTCTATTTAAAGGTTTTCCGTTTTTACTAAGTATTGGTTCACCATTCTTTAAAAGTGATATAACAGCGCTTTTAGTTTGTCCGTATGAGATACCACCTGTACCAAATTGGAAGTTTAATTCATCTTCGTCAAGAGTATAACCCATTTTTAAAACTTGTTCTCTAACGTAATCTAATGTTCCTGAAAGTGTCTCAAAATAAGTATCAGAACTATTTTCCTTTATTGGACTTTCGTCAATTCTTTTAATCTTATTAAATGTTTTTGTGAATGATTCTAAGATTGATTTTTCTTTATTCTCTATAATTTGTCTCTTTTGAGACTCTGTAAGTATTCTATTATTGTTTTTCATAGTTTAATTATTTATTAGTTCTGTATTGTTTAATAGGGATAATAATCTGCATTAACTAGTCTTTTGATGAAAACTTTTCCAACTCAGAAGCCTTACCACTAATATAGTTACTTTGCCAATCGTTAAATGATTTGTTTAATACTTTTACTTCTGGTGTTATATTAAATATAGGTTCTTCACCGTATTTACTTATAAATTCTTTAACCCATTCTTCAGCAGTTTCTTTTTCTAAGATGCTCATTGACGCATCACCTTCACCAAGTGATGGTAATTTAGCTTTACCCCTATTTGACCAGTCTACTTCGTCTCTTGTTTCTGGTAGGTTAACAAATGGTTCGTGATTTAGTATATCAAACCCTACAATACCTCCTGAGGCTTCTTCGTTTATTTTACTTTCATCAATCCTCTTAATCTTGTTAAATGTACTAGCAAATGATTCAAGTATTACTTTCTCTTTATCTTGAGTAATTTGTCTCTTTTGAGACTCTGTAAGTATTCTATTTTTATTTTTCATACTTTCATTTATTTCTTTATCTAGCTCTGACTCTTTATATTCTGGTTCTGAGACTTCTGGTTCCACTTCGGTAAATTCAGGTCTCTTAACAAAGAAACTCCATTTACCGTCTTCAGACGCATGGAAATAAACTTCATCAGCTGATACTATTTCCTTCTTGTCAGTGTCACTAATTAGGTGAAATACACCAGCATCAAATGGGTCGTAAGTAGCTTCCTCCATTCCGCTGGTATCATCGTTTCTAGTGTTTGTCACGACACCAGACACGCCAGCAATTAATACTCTATGACCAGTTTTTTGGATACTATTAGAACCACTTTCTGACGTTTGGAAGTAGATAGGTCCATTAAGTCTTACTTCGTTAGTATACCCAATAGGAGAACCAGTTTTTCTACCTTTGTTACTGGACTTATAAATCCCAATCATACCATTTTTGTTACCATTCCTGTGTGTTCTGTTAGTGTGAAACCAAAGATATTCACCTATTAAGTCTTGAGCGTCAACATAACCTTCTAAGTCATCTCTAGATTCGTAGCGTTCTTCACTAATACCACCTTTTAATTTAAGATGTCTTTGTTCAGATAACGTATTAGCTTTAAGTATTAATATTTTTTTGTCATGTCTTCTCATAATTATTTAATTAATATTATAACGTATTTGTTAGTCTTTTTAATTGGTCTTGATTTTCCTTAAGTATTTTAATCATATTGACAACCTCTGGATTATCTAATTTTGATATTATACTCACTACGTCTTTATTATTTAGTATTGTGTTGTATAGTGCATCTTGATTACCACCATCTCTTTTAGTTAATTTAGTTGCAACAACATTAGCTTCTAATCCATAGTCGCTATCACTAAGACCTGGAATAAAATCATTTTCACTGATACTAGATTCATTTATCTTGTCTTGACCAGTCAGTCTTTTAAATTCGTTTAACATATTCTTGTCCATAATATAATGTGTTTACATATAAATATTAAAATATACGTTTAAAGTTGTTATTTCTCATCAAACTTTATCAATTCATCACCAGGTGCTTCTTTGGAAAATTCTTCATCACTAATAAATGACCATATTTCTTCACCAACTTTTCTTTTATAAAAAATTAAACCATCTATATATCTTACTTGATACTCGTATTTTTCGTTTTTACTTACAGCTTCTTTTAGTAATTTTTTAATTAATTGTTTCATTTATTTAAATTTTTACTTTTTCGTATTTTCTTGTCTTTTGCCTTTTAACTACTTTATTCCTCAACCTTTGAAACCTGGTCATTTCTTTTGAGAATATAACCTCGTCTATCTTGAAAAATATCAATGAACCTATTAAATTTGCAATTAGTGCTGTTACCCAAAAGTTATTTATGTCATAGCTTTTGAGTATAAACGGTATTATTGCTAATATTGGTGTACTTAATTGCCACCTAAACATATATTTTAACAACTTATTCATACTTATTAATCTAATCTATACTCAATATAATTTTTTATTGTTCTGTAATCTAAACCACTAAGCTCGTCATACCCCATTTCTTTAAATTTAATATCTATCTCTTCTTTTGAAAGACCTTTAAGTGATTTAGCTAATTTATCAACTAATTGCCTATATAAGTCTTCTATTACTATTACTGGCATTGCTTCACAACCTAATTTCATAGCTGCTAAGGCACGATGTCTACCCTCCTGGTCTGGTTCACCTTCTCTATAGTAACCGATAGGGAACTTACTTCCAGATTTCATTGCTTCCGCATATTTATCAACATTATCCCAGTTAACATGTGCTGTTGCGTCTTCATAGCTTAAATTACCAAAACCTCTAGCTATTGCGTAAATGTATTGTTTAGGGTTTATATACTTTAATGTTTGTTTTTTTAACTTTTCTAGCATATGGTATACTGGATGGTCAAATCCACCGAACCTCTCCAATGATTCAACGTCAAAATACTTACAGCAATCACAATTAAAGTCTGGACCTTCTTTAATAAAGTATTCATCAATAATTCTTGACTTTAAACCTTCGTTTAATAACTTCTTTATTAATTGTTTCATTACAGTTTACTTAATTTATCCTTCTTAGCTGCTCTATTCTGCTTATATAATTGCTTTACCTTATCACCAGTACCAGAACTCTTAATCTTCTTAAGTGCTTCTGCAGCCTCACTACCCTTAGGTTGTTGACCATGTAATAATAATGCAAAGTTGTCGTCAGTACCCCAAGCTAATGAATCATCAACATCAATCTTAAGACCTAATTCTCCAGCTTGTTCCGCTGAATAAACTACAACGGAATACCTCAAGTTATTACTCATTATAATTTCAGTATTATTCTTATCCATTGAAGCAATCATTTTCATATTACTAGGAACTGAACCTCTGTTAGATACCCAGTATTCTAATGATGTTGTGTATGCGTAAAACCTTGTAGTTGGGAATGTCTTAGCTACTTCGAACCACGCTTTCATATAATTTGCAGAAAAGAAATCGCCTGATTCGTGTATTCTAAATACCTTAGTACCCTCAAGTCCAGCATGCTTAAACGATTTAATTATTAACTGAGTCATTGCTACCACACCACCCTCTTTATTAGTATCCCTTAATAAGTCGAAGTTTTTAAAAGCTGATTTATTTGCTGAAGGATATTGAGCTTGTGCCCTAGCCGCATAGCATCGGAACTCAGCTTCTTTACCTTGTTTAATCGATGTACCATCTGAGAACTTCTGTCCAGCCTTAGCTGCGAAACTCTTACATACTGTAGCAAATGGGCAAGTGTATCCCGCTGGTAATGAAAAATATGGCCACTCTAACTTAGCGTTACCAGGTTGGAAACTTAATACGCAGTCTTCTGATTTGTCAAATGGTTCTGTAATTACCTCATCACCACCATCTATGTGATTAAATGGGTCAAAGTTTTCACCTTCTTCAAACATAAATTGTTTTGTATAGTGTGAACCGCAGTTGCCAGCAACCGCCTCGTTGATTGTTAGGTGTTTTAATAATCCTTCTCTAAGTAATTTTCTCATGTCTATAAATATGTTTAATCTAAGGAAACGGACGTGTCATATGCATCTGTAAGCATATCGTCAATCTGTTCCATTATATCGTTTCTTCTAAGTAGTTTAAATACTATGTTCTCATTAGAGAATTCTCCACCAGAATCAAGACCACTTTGTCTCATTATTTTTATCTTATCCTTTAGTTTTTCAATAATTTTAATAATATCTTTATCATTACATTTTTTTATTTCCTTAACAGTGTTAACTATAGTGTTGTATTTTTTTGTAATTGTTTCTTTGTCAATATCAGAGTCAACTTTCTTAGGTTCCACAACCCACTTATTATTTGTGATTGAATAAATACCTGTTGAATGATGTGGTTGGTCTTTAGGTTGGAGATATAGTTCTACTTCAAAATCTTTTACAGTTATATCATGTTTAAGATTCCAGGCTCTAGTTTTAACGTCTAGTAAATCCTTAACCATAGTCTTACCATCACCAAGTAGTCCCTCGTCAAATATCATATGAAGGTCAACGTCTGAATACTTTGACCAGTTAAAATTAGCAAGGCTACCAGTAAGCGTTACGTCCATAAGCGGTGCTTCTAATTCCAACCCTTCCCAGTAATCTGTGGCAATTGTTTTAAGGGCTTCTAAGACATCGAGTTTCATTTTACTGTTACTGTCCCATATTTCAGGATTAAGGGTCTCATTCATCTTAAAGGAGTTAAAATCTAGAGTTCCAGTAACTTCACCAAGTAACTTTGTAAAGTTATTTTCCTCAAGACCTTCTTTTAGTAATTTTTTTATTAATTTTTTCATCTATATATCTATAAATATACTGTTAACGTAATAAAAAACAAACCCCGAAGAAAAAAAATCTACGAGGTTTGTTTATTTGGGTCAAGCGTATTGTATTATTAGGAGGTTAATACCTTTCCAAGTTTGTTGACTTTATTAACGAACTCTTTATACGTACCATTATTTTCAATAATAATATCAGCGCATGATTTATCTATGTTAAATGACTCCTTACCTTCTAACGGAAGTCTGTCAGACGCATCTACCCATATAACTATATCAAATAATTCTTGTCTTATACATTCTTCAATCTCTTTCCTGTCCCTCATTCCGACGTAACAATCAGTAGTGCTTAGTATTTCCTTAGCTAATCTAGCTCTATCGTTATTATTGTAGTCGCAAATCATTTCGTGCCACTCTTGTCTATGATTAACTCTATCTTCGAAACATTCTTCTGGTGTGTTATACCCGTACTTTAATTTTAATTCATCGTAAATAAAAATATCAGCACAGGCTTGTGATGATGATAGGAACTTAAGTCCAAAATTATCTCTAAGTAATTCAGCAAGGGTATCTTTACCCCACCGAGCCGCACCCAAGATTAAAAGTGACGGAAATTGTTTTTTGTTGTTTTTATTCATATTTATCCTATTTAATCCTATAGGACAAATATACATACATTTTTAATACATATCAACTTTTTTGATATTATTTTTCAAATAAATTATAATCATCAATATATTCTTCTAAAATTACAAAAATATCATTACATTTACTTCCTTTTATATTATGAATCACATTACAAACACTATAATATTTGCTATCTTCAGTAATATAAACTAGCTCATATATTTTTGGCGTCGTTGACATTTTAACATCAGCTTTTAGTAATTCCCATTTATTATTTAAAAATGTTATTTTATTTCGTTTAAAAATGTTAAACATTGTCCTCTTCGTTTTTTTTCTTTTCAACGTATATTGCTTTCTTTTTTTTCTCTCTATTAACTTCTGAAGGTTTTGTATATTCTTTATTATCTCTTAATTCGACAATTTGTTTTACATTTCTTGTTTTCCTCTTTAGAATCTTAAGAGCTTTGTCGATATTTCCGTTTTTAACATTTACTTTTAACATATAGTTACTATTTTTTAGTATAATTATAAAACAAATATAGGTATTTTACTTTTAAAATAAATATTTACAGTTTATTTAACCTTTATCATATATTTATTTATATAAAACATAACATAAAACTTAAAATTTAAAACTATGGCTTGCAATTGTAAAAAGAAAGGGAATACTAGACCCGTAAACACAAACACAAACAATACTACTACTACAACCATTAACACTACAGTAAATAAGTGAAAAAGAGTCAGATTATTCTGACTCCCTTTCCAATTATTGTATACATTACTTTGCTGCACTGCCAAATCCTTTTACGATTGAAGCTCCAAGCATAGTACCTGAGAATATTAACATTGAATCAAACATCCCTGAATCAATTTCATAAAAATTGAATCCATCAACTATAAATGCGCTAAAAGCTAGCGCTGAACCTAATACACCCATTACCTTCTTTGATGATGTTTTACCATCTTTTTTATCTTCTATTAAGATATCTTTTAAAAATTCCTTCATAATTATTTGTTTATATATATATATATATATCTGGTAAGGACATAAAAAAACCCTCACTAGGAGGGTTTTTATTTTAAAACAAATAATTAATGAATAATCATTACTTAACCAACAGTTACAACTTCTAAATCGAAGGTTAAATCCTTACCAGCCAATGGGTGGTTCGCATCTAATATAACTGTAGATTCTTTAACTTCTTTTACTGTTACTTGCATTGCACCTTGTGGTCCGTCAGTTTGTAACATATCACCTTCTGAAACTCCTTCAGGAACGTGTTCTTTTGGTACTTCTTGGTAATGGTCATCTTTGATGTCACCGTAAGCATCTGATGATTCGATGGTTACTGTTTTAGTTTCACCTTCACTCATACCTTGTAGTGCTTTCTCAAATCCTGGGATAAGCATCCCCTTACCTAATTCAATGTCTAATGGGTCTCTGTCAACAAATTGCTCTTGACCTTCAACTGCTTTAGATGAGTCGAAAATTGTACCGTCTGAAAGTTTTCCAGTGTAATGTACTTTTGCTTTACTGTTTTCTGTAATTAATGTCATAATATATTATTTTTTTTATTATACCACAAATATACATATAATAAATTAAGTTGTCAACCCCTAATCGTATTTAAATATGTAATCTCCATTCGCAACCGTACTTACCAACTAACCACCCGTAATAAGTTAAAGCAAATGCACTTTTTTGTAATTCGGATTCAAGCCTACCTGGTGCCTCATCACCATCAGCCTTATAAATATCCAATAGAAATTTCTCGTTTCGTCTACCACCCTTGAGTAGTTTTTTTATTTCACTTTCCATATGATGAAGATAGGTCAAATATTCCGAACCACCAAATCCTTTAAACAAAAAAAACCCCCTAAAATTAATTAGAGGGTTTTAAGTACAAAAAACGGTCCAGTGGAGTATTGGGGATTGAACCCCAGTCTCACTTACTTATAATAAGTTTTCTACATGCTTATTCAGTCCTTTCTAGACTAACAAAAATATTAAGTTTCGTTATTAACTGCCGATACTTAAAACTAACAGCTGTCTTTGGTAGGTCTCAAAGTCTTAAACCATGTGTGTCCCCGAAGGAACGTGCATCTTCGGTTAGGCGAATGCTACCTCTCCTGAGAACTCTTCTACTTGAGAAGTTTCTAGGAAGTTTTTGTCAATGTCAAACTCGTTGTCATCTAAAAAATTGCAATAGGTTATTAAAGTGTTTCCATTTAACACTGCATGCTTACTAATTACAACTTAAGTAATCAATAACAATATACCCCATAAGTTAAAGAACGTGTCTTATAAATACAAATATACTAAAACTTTACTAACTTGTCAAGTTTTTTAATAAAAAAAATGGGGACCGTTAAGTCCCCACTAATAATTCGTTGCCCCGTTTATTATTAATTAGTTAATAATTTCTTATTAACTTTTTCATGTTCACTTAACCTATAATCTAACTGATTTACAAGTTCTTTCTCCGTAAGCTTAATAAGGTCGTGAAGCTTATCAGCCCTTGAATCTAAATTAGACTCAAGTGTCTTTAGTATTCGAAATATATCATCGACATTTAGGGTGAGATTACTATTGTTCTCTTCACTCCTTTTGTTAATTTCTCGATATACTTCATCAATACTTCGGTGGATGATGTTATTGTTTTCCTCATCCCTTTTGTTATTTAACCTTTGGTTTTCATCAATTAAATTGATTAAACCTGTCATTTCGTTGTTAAACATTTCGTTCCCAACCTTTTTGTTCAACTTCGTAAACATAACCACAATAGCCGTAACTAATGCAACCACACCTAGAGTTGATAAAACTGAAATTAAAATAATTGTTTCCATATCTATTTATGTATTTAAATTGTTATATGGGGCAACCAATTATTATTATTTTTATGAATTTACTAATTTATCATATTCTTCTCTACTTAATTTATTGTTTGAGTCAAATATTGTATAATATTTCTTTCCGATATTTCTATGATAATACATGATTAAATCGTCACAAGTTCCAAACTCAGCACAATAAGGAATATTTTGTATTAAATCATCAATACACCAAATAGATATACCGTCAGAAAACCATTTTAAGTTTGTATAATCAGTTAGTTTACCGTGACTGTATTCAACACCAAAGGACGTGAATATGTCCTCTAGTATTGTTGAATATGTTGTTAGTAGGTTTTTTATATTCTTACCTTCTTTTTTCATTGAACCTTACTTTTAATTATCTCGTCAATGATACCATAGTCTAACGCTTCTTTAGCGTTAAGCCAGTTGTCTCTTTCACAATCCTCAAGGACTTTCTTAATATCCTTATCCGTATATTCAGCAAGCATTTCGAATAAGTTTTCGTTATACTTCTCTGCTTCAGCGATACTAATCTTCATATCTTTAACGTGACCTTGAGCACCACTACTGACCTGGTGAAGCATAACCCTAGAGTTAGGTAGAGCAAATCTTTTGCCCTTTGTTCCGTTACCTAGCAGTATTGAACCCATTGATGCTGCCATTCCGATATTTACAGTTACAATGTCAGACTCGATATAATTCATAACATCCACCATACTTAGACCACTTTTAACACTTCCTCCTGGGCTATCTACGTGCATTCTAATGTCAGACACTTCTAGGTTGTCTAAGAACATTAATTGAGCACATACAACAGTTGACATTTGGTCGTTGACTGGACCAGCAACCCAAAGTATTCTATCCATCATTTGTCTTGAAAAGATATCCATTTGGGTTACTCTTAATTCTCTTTCTTCAAGTATATATGGTGTCATTGACCCTCTTGGTGAAGTTCCACCTACTACATTAACGTTGTCGTATAGTGATGTTTGTAACTTATCCCAATAGTGAAGTTGCATGCCACTAATCCCCATGTGGTTCATTGCGTAGTTCTTAAATTCACTATAGTAGTCCATACTTGTGCTTATGTAATTTTCCATATCTTATTATGTTTATCTAGCAGAAAATAATTCTGTTTTATATTTTTCTAAAGCACTTAACTTATCATCGGCGTCAACTAATTTTTTTAACGCTTCTTCAACATTATTGTAGAAGTCATCAGTGGAGTGGTCTCCAATACCAGCTGGATAGTCACCCATAAGTGTTAAGGTTGTTTTTGCTTCTTCTTTTTCAGATAAAGCTTTAGTTTTTAATAATTTATATAATTGTTCTTTCATTTTATTCTTCGTTTGTGTAAATATAAACTGGTGTGTACTCACCCATCCATGCACCCTTTATGTTGTAATCAAAAAACTCAATAGCATCTTCATATGTCATTCCGTCACGAGTCATAAGTATTTTGTATATTTTTTCAACATCATAAGCAGCAACGGGACCGAGGTTTATTCTCTCGGCAACCCCCATTAATGCTTCATCTAACCCATCCGCAATTAATGCGTCTTCGTTATATTCTGATACTTCTTCTGGTGTCATCATACTTCAGCTTCTTCTTTTTCTACCTCGTAAAGACTCTTAATACTCTCTTGCACCACTTCGTACATTTCTGGAGTAAACTTCTGAAGGATTCCTGAGAACGCTCCTCGTTTAGTGATGCCGACGTCACCTTTCTTTACACTTAATTTATCTTTCTCAGCGTCGAACACTATTGCAGTAATTGCTTCTTCAGCAACTAGTACTTGATGAATTTCCTCTAATTTTTCAAAGATTACTTCATTAACTACGATAAAGATTTCTTTATTAGTTTCGTTCTTCATTAATTCACCACTCTTCTGAATAGAGTAGATTTCCTTTTGTTTGTTGTTCCCTCTGATTGCAATAGATACCACTCTATCTAATTCCTTGTTTGTGATAACGCCATTAAAAATACTTAATGTATCCTCATGTGGTTCATAAAATTCTGCCATAATTTAAAATTTAATTGTTATTTATTTGTTTCTGATACAAAGATACTATTAATCAACCTTAGTTTCAACCCCTTCGTATAATTTTTTTAATTTTTTTACTAGTTCTAACTCTTCACCTTCAACGTTGGTGGGCATTTCTATGTCTAAAATTATTATCATCGCCCCGCGAGATTTATTTCTAAGGTTGTTTAAACCCTTATCATTTATTCTTAAATTATCCCCAACCTTACTGTATTCTGGTATTGTAACCCTAATCTTACTACCTTCGATTGTTGGTACCTCTACTTTATCACCTATAACCAATTGTGAATAGTTCAACTTCAGATGGTATTTTATATCATCACCACTCCTTGTGAAGTGTTTATGTGATGAAATAGTTACCTTAATGATTAAGGAGCCTGGTGTACCTCCTTTAATAGCATTACCCATTCCAGCGTATTGAAGTGACTCTTGTTCACTAATACCTTTAGGTATGTTTATGCTGATAATTTCTTCCTTGTTGTCTACACCTCTACCGTCACATGTGTTACAAGTATCTTTCATATTCTTACCTTCACCATGACATATGTGACAAGTTGTCTGACTATTCATAATACCCATAGGTGTTCGTGTTTGTTGAATAACAAAACCATTACCACCGCAAGATGAACATGTTTCTTCATTAGCCCCACCAGCACCATTACAACTACCGCAAGCTGATTTTCTGTTGTATTTGAATTTCTTTGTTATACCGTTAAATACATCTTCAAGCGTAACTTTCATATTAAATAATATATCTTGTCCGCGTTTTTCTCTTTGACCGCCAAATGGATTTCTACCTGACCTACCACCGAAATTAAAGTTATTCATTAGGTCTTCCGCGCTCATACCTCCACCAAATCCACCACCTTGTGTTGGTCTTTGACCAGTATGTCCAAATTTGTCATAATTATCTTTTTTTACTTTATCTGATAACGTTTCATTAGCTTCTGCCGCTTCCTTGAATTTTTCTTCAGCTTCCTTGTCTCCAGGATTCATATCTGGGTGGTATTTTTTACTTAGGGACCTGTATTGTTTTTTCAGTTTGGTGGCAAACTCTTTATCACTCAGTTTCTTGTCCGATTCAGACATACCCATTATTTTATAATAATCCTTTACCATAATATTTACATTTGTTTAAATATACGTATATTTATTGAATATGTACAGAGTGATTCTATTAAAAAATGGTAAGTATAGTATGACTATGCATCGTTGTAAGACAAGGGAGACTTCGTTTATTAATTACAGGAAAATTATTGACACTAATAAGGGGGTGGTGTTCCCTAGAAAATATGTTAATTATAAAGGTATTGTTAAAATAACCTACAAAGTTGCTATAATTAAAGATACTGAAGATAGTGACGAATTTAGAGTGCTTAAAGATAAAATGGGTAGGACTTATACCGAAAAACAACTTGGAAGCTGGACTATACTAGATGATAATCCTTACGAGTTCGAAGAAACATTTTGGATGTTCGGTAGAAACCCAGTTCATGATAGAGTTACCATACATGATATAATAAAACCAATAATGGAAGGTGCTTACAAGAAAAAAATGGTTAAGCAGTTAATTGTAGTTCATAATAAATTAGTTCTATATAATGAAGACCAATTTGAAATGGTTATTTGTAAATGTAAGAAAGACGCTCAAAGACTTCATCATGCACTATCTAGTGCGTGTAGTAAGAATAAGATTAAGAGCATTATCTTTATGGGTACAGCGCAGCCCTCAACAATATCATATCTTTATGAAATTATTCAAAATCATACAGGGTGGAAGATGGAGAAGATTCGTCGCACATCTACTAGACCGTAATTATTTACGGGTATAATGTAATTAATATTGGTCTTGCGTATCTAATGTGTATTGTATGAATGTACAAGCTAACCCTATTAAGAAATAACACTATCCTAATCATTTAATTTTTTTTATTTTTACTTGTACTGAATCAGACGAATGTAACTCACGTATAATAAAGCTAGTAATGACAGTGTTGAAGTAGCTATAGATGTGGGTACCATTTTCTTCCTGGAACTTGTTTCTGAACTTAATTGTATTTATAGTTACGTCAGTAAGTAGCCACTCTAATTGTCTATCCGTTACATAGCCCTTGTCACCAAATCTCTTATCAAATATAACCTTTGCCCACTCTACTATCTTATTACTAAATTCTCGTGTAGGAGTTTCTTTTGATTCAACCCACATTCTAAGTAATTCATCATTATTTACTTTCTTTACTTCCATCTTTACCACCTTTACTCACTGTCTTTAATATTCCATTGTCAACAACCTCATATACCGTTACTTCACTTTCGTCATCAGCTGTATCAACACCACCAATGTACCTTGTTTCTGTAACGCTTAATAATGATGATGCTTTGCAACAATACAATTCAGCCGTATTTTCTGTGGTGTGACCTGATAAGCTATCTAAGAATCCTAGTTCTTCCCAGGATTTATAAATATGTTCTCTAGTTACACCAGTCTGACTACTTGTTAATAATTCCCCCATCTCTTAATTGTTCTAAATAAGGTATCTTATCACCCTTCTTCATTTGTTTTACCTTATATTCTAACTTAAGAGCTTCAGACTTTGATTCTACGAAGTGAAAAGTCTCTAAGTATACTGGTAGTCTACCACGAGTGTATTTCGCTCCCTTACCAGCATTATGTGTATCCATACGCTTAATAATGTTGTTGCTAATGCCAGTATATAGTGTATCATCAATACAGACTACTATATAAACGCACCAATTACCCAGGTTGTTATAATCGTTTATTAATCCACCCTTCCCACGCATACGGTTTAATTAAAATAATTGTGCTTTTATCAGAAAACACTTGTTATTCGTCACCCAACAAGTTCGTTACTTACCTCCACCTACTTCCGCTTCCACTTCCGCTTCTGGGTTGTTCTTGCCTTCGTCAGCACCTTTACCGATGTCGAAGCTATTCTTAATGTCTTCCATTATCTTATTAATTCTATCCATCTCAGTTTTTTCAACTAGGATTGGGTTAACGCATTCAATTCTCTCTTCTCCGTCTGTTGGAATGAAGAAAGCCATTGCGTTAGCATCTTTTTGAACTAGTGCGTTATTTACTTGGTCAGCAAAACCTTGCATCATTTCACTCTGCATCATTTCTCTGTCTAAATAAAAGACAAGAAATAATGGACTGTTGTTTCCGTTACTTTCCATTTTATTGATTTTTATATTCTTCGTATGTCATTTCGACAACATTATTTAATAGGTCTTCTTTATTATTTACCCAGTCCTCTGGTGTGAAATATTCGCTAAGTAACTCGTTGATTAATATTTTTTTTCTGTTAGAATCAACAATCTCAGCCTTAAGTGCTTTTTCGTTTGAGTCAACCAAATATACTATTGATTGAGAACCATCTTCTTTAATATCTTTTGATATAATCTTCATCATTACCTTATTATTTACATTTTTTATTATACTCTAATTTAGTCATAATAATCCAAAGTGTAAACAATAAAAAATAGATTACTTAAATAAATCATTAAGTTTTCGCTGTAAGTTATCTATCTTGGTTTGATTGTCATTTATTTCTTTTTGTATATTATCTGGGATATTAATCACGTTATGTGATTTTAATGTAGAATTCTTTCTTTCAAATACTACAGCTTGAGCTAAATAGTGTTCGTAAAGTCTTCCTTTTTCTTCATTATTCATAATTATGTGTTGTTTTTGATATAATTGTAGTAACCCTTAATTGATTTACCTAAGTCCTTGGCCGATTCACTATTTTTAATTAGTTTAATTATATAAGTGTTATCTAATTTTTCACTAAGACTTTTTACTTTTTTTTTCATTTTATTATATTTTTTTAAACCAAGCTCTAATTTTACTTGTCGTATTTTGGATATTATGAAACTCGGAATTATCTATTACACCATCGTCAACGAAATAGAAACCTACGTTTGCACTATAGTGACTTCCACCAAATGTAGTCATGTAGTATAATGATAAGTCGTAATTAGTTGACCCTACTATAGAACTTAACTGATAATTTCTGGTAAGTGTTCCGTTAATGGTGTACTTAGTGTTTGAAATAAACTCTAGAGTGTCGTTAGGATACTCTGTAGCGAATGATGAGACCATCTTAGTTAAAACCCATTTAGTTCCGTTAATTGCGTTACCGTCACCAGTTCCGTTTGGTAACGTACCTCCGTTTGTGTAATTGTCTTGCCATTTTGTGCTGTCTTGTGATTCTGGGACGTTAACCCATGGTTCGTACTCGTCTTTCTCACAAGATGTAGATAAGAATAATACCACTAAAGTAAATGCTATTGTATATATTAGTTTTTTCATATTGTAAATATATGTATAATTAACTACTTTTCCAAATCTTTTTTAATGAATCTTACCATAATACCCCCGATTTCAACTTCAATTAGGTCTCTGTGTTCAAATCCAGTACCTTCTGGGTTGGATTTATAAAATAAATGTTCGTCCATGTCTTTATGTCTCTTTTCCTCTAATTCATATACTAGAGTTAACCCTTTACTATTAATCTTATCATTATTAATTATTTCTGAAACTGTGTTTATTAATTCTTCGTACCTCATGTTAAAATTTTGTAAATATTTTCTGTAAAAATAACTTAACTTTTTGACCTAATGTTTTTTTTATCACCACAACCTTACTTGGGTTTTTTTTAACAATGTCACCTAACCCAGACTTAAGTTCGTTTATATATAATTTTTTCTTTAATTCTACATTTTGTCTAACCCCTTTTATGTCGTTTTGAACAGCATCTATAGTCTCAACTCTTTCTATATTATCTTCACCATCTAGTTCTTTTATGAACGTTTTAGTTTGTTTATTAGCTTTGTCTAGTATATCTTGTACTGTTAAGTCTTTCATTAATATTATTTATATTACTAATTTAGGTAATAATTACCCATTTGTAAACACTATACCTTTAATAAATATTTACATATTGAATTATATACACTATATTTAAATAAATTATATATATTATGACAAACATTTTTATTTATTCATTTATTGTATATGGGATATGCAATATACTTATTTGGGGTAGTAACTTCAAATGGTGGAGAAGTTTTTTAGCTATCTTTGGTGAAGGTGATTACAGCCTGCATAAATTATTTACATGCTTCATGTGTTTACCTACTTGGATTGGTGCTGGGCTTAGTGCTTTATCAATTTACCTTGGTGATGGGTCTTTAGCGATTACAAATCACTTAGGTTTTGACAATGTTGCTATTATCCTTTTATTGGACGGTGTATTTGCTTCAGGTATTGTTTGGTGTATTAACACTGCTCAAGAGTGTCTTGAAAACAAGACTAACAATTAAGACATTTGACATTTAAACCTTTATTCTAATATCTTTATAACTTCTAAAAGATAAGTTTTGATTTGGACCTCATTGAGGTCCATTTTAATTTACCAATACCCTTAGATTAGTTTATGGGGTATGTAGTAAACAAAAAAAACCTGTAATTATAAAATTACAGGTTTTAGGTAATATGATATACCTATATAATAGGTTGTTTATTTTAATTCTGACCAAACTTTAAGTCTTCACATACAGGACATACTTCATTTTCAGCACACTTGCATACTATGTTGCTTGAGTGTTCTTCTAGTACTATTTTCTCACCTTTAGGGGGTAGTTCTATTTCTTGACCCTTAACTTTTGTCACGTTAGTCCCTGATGCTTCTGTTTCGTCTTTTTCGTCTTTAGATTCAGGTACCTTTACTTCGATTTCTTCATCTAGTTTTATTTCTATCGACTCATTTAATGTGGGTAAATTATCCACTTCAGTGAACGTGAATTTAAGTGCGCTCAACTTTTTTAATGAACTTTTCTTAAAAGCTTCTTGTAATTCCTTTACTTTGATTTTAAAAAGTTTTTCTTTGTTTTCTTTCTCTATGTTGATGGTGATAATACCTTCAACATATTCTAACAAGTCGTCAAAAGTTACCTTTTCTTTCTCGGTGTAAAACATGTAGTAGTTTTTACCTTCTTCAACTAGTTCTTTTCTAATTATATCAGATTCTGGAACTGTCCAGCCATCTTTAAATACAGCATCTACAACTTGTAACCCTTGGATATACCTAATACCTACGATGTAGGGTTGTAGTGAGTCTAGTTTGTTTTGTATTTCGCTCATAAAACTTTATTATTACATATAGACACCATTGATTATTGATGCTAGAATATATGAAATGGACATACTCAATATCCATAATGAACTGTTACTTATTTTGTATTTTTGAGGGTTGTCAGACTCTGACTTAACCCATGCTTGTCCAAAATAATATAAGTGCCTACTCACGTTCAATGAAGACATAATTAAGGCTATTAACAGCAGTTTGTTGAGTATATCCATCCACATATTATTATTAGGCGTTTTTCTTTGCAGAAATTTCTTTTCTTAGTTCTTGTGCTAGGTTTTTTATTTCTTGCAACCCTTGTCTAACTCTAGTACCTGCAGCTTTATTCCCTTTTTCATCGAACTTCTGAACGTCTTCATTAAGACCTTCTAGAATAGCTTTCATGTTTTCAAATTTTTCCATTTTTTTCTTTTTTTTATTATTCGTTATTATTCGTTATTACTTGATTCATCCGTGCTGATATATTTAAGCCACGTATCAATCATATTGTTTGTTATGACAATCCCTTCTAATTCGTTTTTTATTTTACTAATCTTTTCGTCGGTCGTGTCGTCCTTACTGTTAATAATGTTCTGTAAGTTTTCTTCAGATTTTAATTTATCTAACGCTAATTCAGTCGTTACTATCTCCATTATTCTCATAAATACAAATATAAGACTATGTTATTATAAAATCAAGTCTAGATGGTGTTTTTCTATCCTTTTTTTAAAGATTTATCTAAAATACTATAAACTTCTATGAAATTATCGACATCAGAACGAGTCTTAATAGCGTTATAAGAGAATAACTTAAACCATAATATACTTATTGTGGACGGTATGTGTGGTTTGAGTTCTTTATTAGGTATAGAGTAGTATACTTCATACATGAACTCTAAGAAATAATCATACGATTCTTTCGTATGGTTAAAGTTTATACCTTCGTCTTTAAAGTTATTTAAGTTTTTACCCCAGCACCAATTAAAGTGATTTATTCTGTCTACCTCGTTCGTTATCTCATCACCCATATATGTATCGAACACAATAGCTAGTAATGATTGTATAAAGTCACCGTACAACTGTGAACATTCATATTTCACATTATTAGCACTTAATAGTACATTGATACTATCACTACTCAGTGGGGTTCTAATATAGCTCAAAAATTCTAAACTTTTATTAATATCTTCCATTCTATAGTTAATATAACTTATATTCCTGGAAAATAAATGTTATTTATCTAAATCTGGGTTTTTAATTAAATGTTCATTACCATAGTATGGTATGTAACCCCTACCTTTCCCTAGATAGATTAGGACTTCGTTCCTGTTCTTACCGTCTGGTCGGTATGATACGTGTATCCACCCTGGGTAACCATTAACTGGTTTTTCGTAGATAATTTGGTCCGTATCTAAGTTTTCTCTAATCCAATCACCCATTTCTGTGTTATTGAATTTATTAATACCTTTCCTCCAGTAATAATCATCAATGTCCATTGCTGCACCGTAACTACGCTTACTAGGGTCTAACCCTACACAATGTTGTGATGTTTTTGACCCACCTATAGCTTTATTTAATTCTGGTCCCCTAAATACCGAGTTTATCTTTACTGGAGCACCTGTGTATTCTCTTAGTTTGTCAAAAACTTTTTCACATACCTCTTTAATTAATTCTAGTTGGTCGTTAGTTGGTGTATTGTCCAATCCTTTACTAATTGCTGTGTTACTATGCGTTACTTCAGCTAACGAAACATACTTTGAAACTTTTCCCATGTCTTTATCTTTTTTGTTATCTATTATTATTTCTTCTTCCTTCGGTTCCACAATTTGTGGTTCTAAGTCTCTATTAATCGTTTCAGTTTTTTTTGATATGAAAAGGTTAACTAATAATTGTATTATTTTATATAACATCTTATTAATAAGTATCTATAAATAATAAAAAACCCTCCTTAATAAGGAGGGGGTTTTATTATTTATATGTGAATTTATGTAGAATAAACTATATCGTACTATTCGCCCTCTTCTTCTTCATGCATACCTTCGAACACTTCATCAAATCTATCCTTGTACGAGTCGTTATACAACTCTCTTTCTATTTCAGCTTCTTCGTACTCATAAGCTGCATCTTGTAATGCTTCTTCGTCTGGTTCCATGTTGGCAAGTTGATGAGCTATCTCTTTTTCACCATCTCGCCTTGAGGCAGTGTTTCTTGGTTTACCTTTCGACTCACCAGGAGTTAAATGACTATTTGCTAGTCCTCTTTCACCACCCATTCCTCTCCTGACAGTTCCAGGTTTTATTTTGTTGCCTTCGTCTACACCTTCTTCTTCATCCATACCTTCGAGCATTTCGTTAAATCTGTCTTCATAAATTTGAGCAGATTGTTCTTCTTCTTCTGAAGGTGGTGGTGGTAGCTCAGTATTTATCTCTTCGTCAATTCCCCCCATTCCAGCTGTTTCGTCAGGGTTACTGCTATCACTAGTGTCATCACCAGCAAGCTTTGTAATTGCTCTAGCGATACGTTTTAAAATACTTGGGTCGCTATCAGCAAGCATTTTTGACATTTCCACACCAGCTTCAATCTTCTCTGCTGGAGTGTTGATTTTACTAATTAATGCTTTTAACTTAGCATTATCATTTAACTTATCCCCGAATTTTTGAACGTCAGGGTTTTCTATTTCGTTAATGTCTTCTTCTTTATTATGTCTAAGAGCTTTAAAATCTTCAGCGTCAATTTCACCATCATTGTTTATATCAATTTCTTTTTTTTGGGCAGGTGTTAACTCTTTTTCATTAAGTGAGTTGTCTTCCCCATCATCATAACCATTTTTCTTCTCTAGGTGTGCATCTTGGTCGAATTCTGCGTGATATTCACTTAATAAGTTCTTACTCTTGTTAAGAATATTACCAAACTTCTTATTTTCATCAAGTCTATCAGCGCCTTTAACGGTACCAAGAGTATCTTGAGATTTAAATCCCATAAGATGCTTAATCTTGCTCATATCTTCATTGATTCGAGCTTTATTAGAAGATGTTAATATAATACCTTCATTAATTAATGACGACCACTTAACTCTGTAAGTTTCGTTACCGTCAGTCATTTCAAACTCATTCCCATCAGTCTTATATGACTCTGGGATAAGCTTCTTTGCGTTATCCATTCCATTGAATGGCTTCTTGAATTTAAGTCGTTTCATAATTTATATTAATAATAAAATTTTTATTTTATGGTACTGATTTTCTAGGCTCCAACAATGTATTCTGTTAATTTAAAATCACCCACATTATCCGATTTATTTATGATATTAAAACCGATTTCATTAATCGCAGATTCTACTTTATCTTGATTGTTAGCAGTAGATACTTTTAGTTTACCCCCCTCCATTTCAATATAAACATGATTAGTCGCTTCACCATCTGAAGTTCTTTTATTTATTGTGTCTGTTATATAAACAGGAGTTAAACCTAATTTTTTAAATATGGTAAAAAGTTTTTTACCTGCACTTTTAACGCCTAAATCTTCATTAGCGGCTTCATCTAACTCAACACCTCTACCCTTAAGGATATCAGCTTGAGTTACTTCACCATCACCAGTTAAGTCTGGGAATTCTTCATACATATCATGAACCCCTGACAACCCAAGGGACTCCTCGTCAAAAGCGTCCATTATGTCTCTACCTTCAGGTGTTTTATTTCCATTAGCTTGGTAGTACTCAAGTGCTCCAGGATATTTTTCTATAAATTCATCATAATCAATATACTTTACATCATTATAAGTATATGGTGCATACATTACTTCAACGTGACCACCTGGTTCACCTTGGTCGTTTATTACGATTCCATGATATTTAGGTGTAACTGCTCTTCTACTCATAGCCTCTTCACTACCCTTTTTATCATCAGTACTATATACTATTGATTCATCTGTACCTCCAAGGTTACCCTCACCAGTAAATCCTTGCATTCCACCATTAACTGGACCTTCATTTAATAAGTTCTTAGTCTTCCCTAAAATGTCATTAAATCTTGCGTTCTCATCAAGTCTTGCAGAGCCCTTAACGGTACCAAGAGTTTCTTTAGAAGAATAACCCATAAGGTGTTTCATCTTTGCCATATCTTCAGTCATAAGATTCTTATCTGAAGCCTTAAGAATTACTGCTCTACCTTCTGTTAAGCTTCCTTCCCATTTGATTTCATATTTCTCATTACCGTCAGTCATGTGAAATTCTTTTCCATTAACCTTATAAGATTCTGGAATAACCTTAAGTGCATTTTCTATACCCTTAAATTCTTTTTTAAATACAAGTCTTTTCATTTTACTTTTTTTATTTTCTTTAATTGCTTTTTCAACATATAAAGCATGTTCATTACCCTTATGTATTACTGTTGCTGTTTTGCCATTTTTTTTGTAATAGTCAATCATAGCTTGAGCGTCATCATCCCATGATTTTTGTTTATCTTCATTGTAGATGGTGTCTAAAGTTAATTCTTTACCAGAAGAATTAATTTTATCACTAAACTTTGAGCTTTCTTTATTTTCTGATAATGCTATTGATTTAGAACCTTTATTACTCATTGAGCTATCCTTAATATCAGCACCACTAACTGTAGTTTTTGGACCTCTTACAGTTTCAGCGTCATCT
>TARA_R110000803_G_scaffold11564_6_pt1 | contig 28115 bp, 33 predicted proteins | sample TARA_R110000803 | Tara Oceans TARA_R110000803 (sample SAMEA4397772) | marine metagenome | biome: Polar Biome; feature: [SRF] surface water layer (ENVO:00010504); material: water (ENVO:00002006), including particulate matter (ENVO:01000060) such as... | depth 5 m | reverse complement strand
CGGGTATGGGTAATATTATGTGTTGTGGGGACTCAGGAACAACTGTAGTAGCTTCAACAACTACACATATTCCATTTAGACTTGTAACTCAAAAGTACGGTAAAGGTATTGTTGATTACGGTACAACTTCTACTAGTCACTGGCCAGGAGGAGATTACTTTAACATTTGTGACCAAGAAAACAAAATGTACATCGAAGTTGATTTATCATGTCCAGCATGTATATCTTGTACTTCTGTTGATGGTTATACAGGGTCTAGAATCACAGTTGCTGATTTAGCAGCAGGTGCATTCAACGCTACTTATAGAATCTATAAAGACCTTGAATTCGAATCAGAATTAGGTGAAGTTTCTTTTGATTTAGACTCTGTTACTGTTTCTGTAACTGAAAGAAAATTAAGAGCTACTTGGTCTCCAGAACTTGCACAAGACGTTTCTGCATTCCATAACATTGATGCTGAAGCTGAATTAACAGCTTTATTATCTGAAGAAATTGCTGCTGAGATTGATAGAGAAATCTTGAAAGACTTAAGAGCTGCAGCTTCTTGGACATTAAGATGGGATTACAACGGTTGGAAAAGATTCACAGCTGGTCAAGCTCCATATACTCAAAAAGATTGGAACCAAACATTAATCACTGCGATTAACCAAATTTCAGCTCAAATCCACAAATCTACATTAAGAGGTGGGGCTAACTGGATTGTTTGTTCTTCTGAAATTTCTGCAATTTTTGACGACTTGGAATACTTCCACGTATCAAACGCTTCTCCAGACCAAGACCAATATAACATGGGTATTGAGAAAGTAGGTACATTATCAGGTAGATATACTGTATATAGAGACCCTTACTTCCCAGCTAACAAATGTTTAATGGGTCATAAAGGAACGTCTTTATTGGATACTGGGTACGTTTACGCACCATATGTACCATTACAGTTAACACCTACAATGTATAACCCATTTAACTTTACACCAATCAAAGGTATCATGACTAGATACGCTAAGAAAGTTGTAAACAATAGATTCTACGGATTAATTACTGTTGACGGTGTTAGAACTTTTGACATTAACGAACTTAGATAATAAGTTAATTAATATATTGTATTTAAAAACCCCACTAACGTGGGGTTTTTTTTATTTATAATGTAAAACATTTAGTGTGGAATACAACCAGTTTCCCGAAAAACCATTCCAGGTGGTACCCTTTAAACAACTTACTGAACCATGGGTGTAATCCGGATTTAATAGGGTTTGATTATGTGGGGGTGAATCTATCCACATCTGTAACATATTTTTAGCTACCACCTCAATAGGGTCATCCCCAGGTAAAAAAACTAAAACATTTTCACCTACAGAAATAGATTCATTACATACGTAGTAATTGTAAACATTCTTTTCCTTAAACCTATCTAATAGACCATTAACCTCATTGTGATTTTCTACATCTATATTTTCCCTATGACCCATATAACCAGATTTAACTAGATAATCGGTATGTTTATTAGATACTCCCCAAATAAAAGGGTCCCACTCCCAAGAACTTAATCCATTATCTGTACGATAATCATTAATTTTAATAAATAAAAGGAAATCTAAATTAGTTTGACTAAAAGATGTTTTAAAAAATAAAATAAAAGTAAGTAAAAGTAGTTTTTTCATAATACAAAGATAAATAAAATATCTTAGATTACAAACTATTTTGTAATAAACTTTTAAGAGGGTGGGTTACCGAAATAATTAGCTTGATTTACCACTTGAAACTTTACAACTTCAGGGTAACTATTTTCTTCCATATTAGACTCTGCTTTGATGTCTATGTAATATTCGTTAGGTACCATGTCCCCAGTGTCAATTATAAAGTAATTTTGATTGTAAGCTTTATTTATTGAGGTCCACGGTGTTGTTTCTACTTGTGTTGTACCTTGTGTCACATAAACTCTATAATGCAAACCTCCTATTGGTTCTGGTTCATTTGTGGTGTATTCTTTTCTAGCTGAAACAAGTACTTTCCTAACATCACCACCTACTATTTTTTCGTCCATTTTTATACCAGATACAGAATAACCATAGTGTTTTGGAAGTCCTACATTCGTCCCTATGTTAAAATATTCGGAATTATCTTTAAGTACAAATTTATTTGTTACATCATTTTTACATACACCATCTATAAAAATGTTAGACCATCTATCAGTAAACATACAAGGTGTTGTGTAAGTATCACACGGTATAGTGAAACATATTGAATATATTCCTTTGGTAACCCTAGTAGCGGTAATAGGTCCAACAACTAGCCCACCAGAATTATCGTATATTTGTACAGTCGGTAGTGAAGTTAAATTAGTTGGTTCACCACCCTGATTGACGTATAGGTATAAACATTGAGTCGCACCCTCGTAAAAATTAGCACGAGCATCTGTGATTAAATCACTATAAGATGTTTCTAAATAAGGTTCAAAGAAGGTTTGTGTGTACTTTGTATAAAAACCAACAGAATAACTTTCGGTTAACCCACTTAAATCCTCCAATTGCCTAACAAAAGCTATACCAAACCCATCATAATCATCCAACCCAACTAAAAATCGGTCAAAAGGGGTTGTAATATTCATATCTATATTTTCATCACCATTGTCAAAATGTTGACTTGCCAAAATAATAGGTGGTTGTGTGGTGTAATTGTAGATTCCTGGAGTGTTCCAAGAAGTCAAGGTAGTAGATTTAAACCAATTACTAGGTCTACTAGAATAAGATTTATCGTCAAATATTTCCGAAGTAATATTTTCAGTGTTATAATCGTAACCAACACCCTCATCCCAGCTAGTACCACTCAAAGCGAATAGAATTAAATCAAATGACGTTGCTCTTCTTTTAGCTTTCGCTGTTTTGGTATTTAGTAGTCTATCGTCAAAAAATGACGTATTAACCATTTTTAATCTATGTGATGTCGTACCTCCACTACCTGTAAGATTTATTCTTCCGTCAGCTATTTTAGTTTTTAAATCTTTTAAATTTAAATCAAAAATAAAACGACTACTATTTCTAAAAACAGTTTGTCTAGTGTATCCTGTAAGTATTTCTCCAGTTTTACTAATGCAAGTGTCTGCGTCGTTTCCTGTAGCTACACAATCTTTTTCATAGAAACCCCCGCCATAAAAGATTTCTGTAACTGGATTCTTGGCTGTATTGACCGTACTTTCGTGTAATACGGTATTATTCTTACTAAAATAGGATTTATGTGTTGACATAGTTAAAGTATATTTATCTATAAATATTAATTAATCTTTATATGTTGGTTAAGAATTGATTTTTCTGCGTTATCTAGTGCTGTTTTTATACTTTCTTTAGTTGCAGGTCCCTCTTGTCTAGTACTTTTAGTCATTCCAAAGGGTTCAGTCCCCGGTAATCCATGTTCGTGAGTAGATATGAAATCCCACATTTCTTTTAAAAGTTTTATTAATTGGTTACCCCTAACTAGAGGTTCCATGTTGTCTCTACTAAGTTTAACTAACGTATGTTGGTCCAATCCTATATTATCTCCCACTTCTGGTGAACTTCGATTAAAAGCGTCTACTATCGGTGTAGCTTTTTCTTTGTCCGGTATAGATGCGTCATAAGAGAATAAAAGGATTTCATTACCAAACGTAGAGTTGATTCCTTGGGTTGTACCAACATCCCATTTAGCGTCGTCTAATTTAATTATTTCTTCTGAAACCGGTACTGGTCTTTCTTCGGAAGAAAAAGCCAATCCAAAATATGCGGTATCCACACCGGTTAACATTATCCTTTCACTTAAAGATACAGCATTTTTATGTGCAGAAACTGAGGTGTAATTAGTTGCTCCTATTTCATTCATAAATGCTATGTCTGGTCTAAAATATAAAGGAAAAGGACTCATTAACTGCTCATCCCCAGAAGTACTAGAACTTATATTTACTCCAGTCGCAAAGTATTTTGTGTAAGTTTCACCACTTAACCCAACAGGTTTATCGTATGGTGGGTTAGTTAGTTTACCACTATCAGCTTCCCTTAAGAATTCGTTTAGTATGGTAATGGTGCTTTGTTCTGTTTGATTACTAAATGATAGTCGAACTTTTAAATCTAAGGAACTATTATTTGCTAAGTCTGTTTTTACCCCTACTTTTCCAGACATAATAACTTCAGTACCATCTAAAGGTAGAACTTCATAAAGGGTTATATTTCCATCAAAAGTGGGTCTTTGTATTGAAGGGTCTAAAGCAGCGGAACCGTTCCAATTAGTGATACCATACTCTATAAGGTATCTTAAACCAGTATCTTTTTCCACTCTCTTTTTTTCTTCTTTAATATCTAGAGTTAACTTATCTTTAAAATTATCTACTTGTATGATTGATTGTTGGTAATTAGTTTTTGGAAAACTAATTGTTGTATTATTTGTTGAATTGGATTCTGTATTATGGAATTGACCCGCTCTTAAAATAATCTGCCTGTCACCAAATATAAAATCACTATTATTTCTACCATTTAATGCTATTGTGTTCTCATAAGGAAAACAAGCTTGGGAGACCGTGGAATTTCTAAGTTTAGGAGCTTCTTGAACATTAGTACCACGAGACGTGTGAAGTCTTCCGTTAGCGTAATAGTCATATGGGTATTTGGTTGGTTGGGAAATTGTTGGCCCAATATACTCAACATTCTCGGCAAGATTAGTACTCTGGTAAGAAATAAGTTTAATGTCTTCATTTTTTGCTGGGACCATATTAATGAATAATGGTAGGAATGGTGAGATGACGTGAGGGTCATCAACGGACCATTTAATATCTTCTATAGTAGTATATTTAGGGTCACCACCCTGTTCTCCAGCCTTTTGTATTGTATCTGACAATATTCCCTCCAAAACATTCTCATCAAAATCGACAGGTCCCGTACTTTTAAAGTCTGAATCAAATACACCACGTATCCTACCAGCTAATAACGGGTCCCCACTCTCAATACACACACCAAAATGAAGTATTCTAGACATCTTTTATTCTACTTTTAAGTTCTTTATTTAGAGTATTATATTTTGATTCAATACTGTCTAACCTATATGTTAAATCTACCACTAATTTCTTAGTGTTTTCGAAATTATTTTTAAGCAACGTAAGAGCTTCAGCAATTTCATTATTACTTTTATTTTTATAGTCTTTTACTATATTTTTTATTCTTTCAGTTTCTTCCATTTTTACACTACTAATCCAGTTCCCGTACCAGGCATCGTGGTAGCGGGACCATTCTTTGTTATCACAGTCATAGGTGGGATAGCAACTTTCACCACACTATTTTCTGTTCTTTCTTTTTCTGTTCCTTTAATCATATTATACATCCCCAAAACCATCTGGTTTGGTGAACCATCTGCGTGGTCTTCTGTGTTTAATCCAGATTTTTGGAAATTCTCCAGTACATTTTGAAACGCCCTAGTATCACTAAAACCGGGACGTAAAGCTGTTGCAAAGATTAAAGGCATGGGGATATTAATTGTTGTTGGTATTGGAGGTATCGTAACTAAACCTAATAAAGTATTTAAAACGTTTTTACAATTCATAAAGTCTTCCAGAGTCTCCAAAATCATAGTTAGTATGTTTAAAAGAGATTGTATTATTGCCAAAGTTTTTAAATTTCTTTCGTCAAGTATTTGAGCCATAATCTTTCTTATTAATGCCATGATAGCTCTTTTTATTTCTTCATATAAAACCTCCAAAATAAAATTAATTATTTTTTTAAGAATTCTTTTAATTAAACTCCATATCTTTTTTATTAAATCTAAGAGGTCATCAGCATTAAACGTACCACCTAAAGCTATTATAACAATAGCTAGAGGTAATAAAATTTTAGGGGTTAAGATTAAACTAATTAAAATGATTGGTAATTTTTTTAACATATTTAAATCAAAGTCTAAACCGATATTAGGTAATTTTAAACCTAACGCAAAATCAGAACCGTCCTCTAAACCATTAATAGAGTCATCAAGGGTCTGATTTATCAACATGTCTTGTATAGAGGGGTCACTTTCATTAAGTAAATCAGTCAATCCATTATTTATTAAATCCACATTTAATTTACCTTCTATAGCGTCACAAGTTACAAATCTAATTAACCCTTTTAATTTAAGTGAAGTCTCATCTTCTAAATTTCTTAATTCTTGTGGCCCAAAATTAAAAAAAGAGTCAATATCTTCTTCACCCTCACTCAATCTACTTAAGGGGTTGGAACTTATACCTCCACCGTCAGCACCTGAATCATCATCACCACATATACCCATTAAACGTTTAATTATCTCCCCAAATTTACCCTCTAGGTCGACGTCTAAGGTACCTTTAGGAATTTGTATATCTATGACACCAGATAAAGTATTAAATAGTGTGGCCAAGAAATTTGTATTACCGTAAACATCTATCGAGTCAAAATAATCTCTAAGAAATTCCGTTACCTTCCTATCGTTTCCAGGTGTTATGGTGTCATCATTCTTACTACCGTCAAGACCTCTAGGTTTAACAATGAACGAATCTACATTATCGTACTCTATATCAAATAAAGAACTAGTACTTGCTCCTAAATAAGAAACTAGTGGTGAGTTTGGATTTGCTAGTCTAGCACTTAATTCTCTGTTAGTAGAATAGGGAAAACCAGGAGCTATCCCGGCTGCTTCATACATAAAACTACCAACTTTAGTGTTTGGGTCCACTTTCAACATCCCGAACGGGTCTATTGTTTTAACGTCCACTTTTATTTGGTTTACATCTATACCACCTAAACCATTCGAAGAAGGAATAACAAAACCTAAATCACAATTAGTAAATCTCAAAAATTCTTCAAATAATATATCCTTAACACCATCCCTAAATTCACCAGTTATTTTACCGACCACCTTCTTCTTGGCTCTTTTAACTGCATCCTTACCACCAGTTAATTGTATTAAATCTAGAAAATATTCTAACATATTGTTAGATTTTTTATTAATAGAGTCATAAGAACCCATAAGGTTTTGTAGTTCTACTTTCTTTTTACTAGAATCTATAGCTTTCCCTACGTTACCTAGGTTCTCAATCCTTTGAAAAATTTTCTTTTTACCTTCTTGGGAATCTTCAGCCATTATATTTCGTATTGGTTGGTTGTTGAGTCTTCATCACTCTTATCTTTAAGTAATGCATTGAGAGCCTCTTTATCGTCAATACTCAAAGATGCGGAATTCTCATTAGTTAAAGCAGTCTTACTTAATAGGTTACTTTGTAATTTAGATAATTGTATTTTTTTCTCTATGGCAGAATCTACTATTTTTTGTTGTTCTTTTATTACTGGACCTAATAATTGTAAATCCTCAGGACCTTGCATAAAAGTTAACATTTTATTTTGGATTCTAATTGCGGTGTTTCTTTGTTCTACACATTCATTGTATATCTCTTGCATTAATGCAAGTACACTTTCTTTTTGAAATGTGATTTGTTTTTTCTTTGGTCTAGGCATGATAAAAAAATTTTATTTTGTTTATTGCCATAAATACCTTGAGAGGGATTTAATTACGCATTTTACCGGAAAGTGCAGAATATATGTTCCTGTACTTTTTTAAAGCCGCTCTAATCTCTTTCGTTGTTAGATTCGTCATTTCTCTAAGTGAAAGTAATACAAGGTTTTTATTGAATTTATTACTTTTACCGTGAACAAAAACTTGTTCGTAATTACTAAAAATATCTATTAGAGCAAACCCTACCTTAGTTTCATTCTCATTTAGAGGTGTAACTAACATAAAAGACTCAATCTCGTCTATTAGTTTTTTAATTATTTCAGTAGTCGCAACGGTCTCTACATGGTCTACATAGGCATATTTTTCATCATTTTCCATACTACTAGATATGTCTTCATAAGAAATTGACCTATTTTGTTCTTTCTGGTCCTTAATAATTTGACCCATTAGATAATTTTTACATATGGTTCCAAAATAAGAATAGGCTTTTTTTCCCTTAGCTGGTTTAAATTTGTCAGCCTTAGTAATAAGAAAAGATAGGGTATCAGCATGTATATCTTCAAATACCAACCCCTTTCTATATAATTTATATCTTCTAATGATACTCTCAATCATCTTGTTTAATGGAAAGTATAAATGATTCCTATATACTTCATTCCTTTCGGTAAAGGTAGTAGCGGTTAAAAACATTCTAACCGCTGCTTCCTGAGGTTCTCCGAAGTACATTTTTTGTTTTGGTTTTCTAGGCACCGTATCCTAATTTACACTTTCTTCGTACATTATGTTTCTATCGTCCTTAAAGAAATATTCTTTTTTAGCCGTATCAATCCAAAACTTTGCTTCGTCTGAACCGATTTGAACCTTGTCATTGTTTTTATATTCCCAAAATAATGACCCAGCTCTCATGTTTGTATGTTTATAACCAACCTTAGGTACTGTCATTACTTTTACATCGTTATATGTAGCTCTCAATAAAAACTCATAAACAAAAGTTAATTTTATACCAGATTTAAAACCACCGATACTTGTAAAATGTTCAGTGTTAAATACAGCTCCACTTGTTTGGAAGTTTTGGTAATTTAATAAGGCTCCGTTGTCTAGTTCCCCTAATTTTTCAGTAAAATTCATAGCCCAACAAGCTTCGTTAGTAAAATTAATAAAGTTTCCATCCACATCTACATCCAATACTAAAGGAAGGAATATACCAATCTCATCATATGACTCCATATACTCCTTAACATTTTTAAACCAAATATTAGAATATTCATCATCAAATTCTAAAACTGAAAACCATTCAGTTTCTACTTTTTCAGAGGCAAAATTTATCTGACTACAAAAGTCAGTATCCCCAGGATTCTTTAGAATTGTAACATCTAATTCCTCAAAATCGTAGTTGCCTAACCATTGTTCAACGCCAGGGCATTCACAATGTACAACAATTACTTTTTCTGGTTTGGTTGTTTGTGTGTTTAAACTTTTTATTGCTGTGTCAAACAATACTGAAAAGTTTGTTTGTGCAATATCATTAATTGGTACTATAACTGTAATATCTTTCATTTTTATATTTATTTTGTTTCTTCTACTGGTTGTAGTTTATTCATTTGTATTTGTAACTGTTCTAGTTTTTTAGTTTGGTAAGTCCCAAACACTTCTAATACTTTCTTTTTTTGGTCTTCCATATTATATGGTTTAACCGTTTCAGCCATTTTATCGTATAGGTCAGTTGGTATAGCGTCCTCTAACCAATTCTTAAGATAAGCTGACAATATATCAATTATTTGGTTAGGGTCAAATGTCCAGAAACCATTATCTTCCGTTAACCAATCAGGTTTTAAATGTGGGACTTTACCGATAACCGGGGACCCGGCCTTCATAGACTCCAATGGAAAAGTTCCAAACCCACTAATGTCATCAATCCATACACTAACACAAGATTCACTTAAAGCTTTAGCAAATTCTTTTTGTGACAAACCCCTCATATCTCTAAATGTAACCCATTTAAATTGTGGGAACTTAACGTAAAAAGATTTAACTATTTTCATAGTTTCTCTTGGTTCTCTAGTGTGAATAGTCACTACTGGCATTTTTGGTTTTTCACTAGGTACAAAAAATTCAGGTATTCCTAGATTTATTTGTTGAATATCTAAATTAGGAAAAATCCCATTTAAATAAGTTGTTGGTGCTTCACCTGTAGTTATAACACTACTTACATTCATCATTCCCCAAGTAAACCCTGGAGGTAACATTTCAAAAACGTAATCATAAGACTGACAAAATACTATTCTAGTACAAGGCATTTCTTTTGTTTGGTCTAAAACATGCCCAAACACTTCAGGTATGATTAAGAAGTCAGCAGGACCTACGGATAGTTCTTGTGATTCTATAGATGCGTGAGGTAATGATGAATATTCTTCACCTAACCACTCACTTACACTGTGGTAGTCATTTTTTTCATGTAAAATAAAAGCGTTATAACCATCTTCTGTTAAAATGTTAACAAATTCATAGGCTGTTCTTACAGACGCTCTTTGTACTCCTTTGGTGTCTTGCACCAAAAAATAAAATTTGTTCTCTTTAGCGTTTAAAGAGCTCAAAGCTTTTTCTAATTGTTCTTTCGGGTTTTCCATTAATTTTTAATTTCTTTTATTATGTTGTAATTTATTAGTGTGTTAAGGGTTAATTTAAAAGGTATTGTAGAGTTCCTTAAAGCTCTAATTCCTAAACTATCGTCTACTATTTCATTGTCGTTTAAAACAACTTCTAACATTAGTCTTAGTATTTCATATTTTGGTGCATTTATGTGTAAAATTTCATCGTCATCTTCAGTGTCTTTAGTGGTAACAAAATTTACAAATTCCTCCACGTCTACGTATAGAGGAATACCAACAATGTCTAACTGTAAGTCACTTAATTCACTCTGTAATTTCTTCCTCCTCATTTTTAAATATGTTTAAATCAAATATTTGTTCTAATTCGCTTATTGTAAAGTCTGAATTAATTTCTTTATTAAATCTGTCCTCTATTTTTATAGATTTTTTATTTTTGGGTTTTTTTGATATTAGTTGTGGGTCAGTTGTGATTATCATATCCACGTCCTCCCAAACATTATCATAGAATGAATTTAAACCAAAAAACTTAATATTATCTATTAGACAACCGTACTTTGCTAAGAAAAATAAAGTAGCGGATTTAGATTTTTCTATTTCCTCTGAAACTATAATAATTTCATGTTCATCTCTAAAATCTTTATAAAAAGTGTTAAGTGTGTTAAATATATTGTCACGTAAAGCAAGACCGTTACCGAATATCTCCATTGGACACTCAACATACATCCACTCAAGTAACTCCTCCTCAGTTTCAAATTTAAGATACTCTAAAAGATTTAAACTCTTCAAATCCTCTATTTTTATATCTGCTTCATTGTACCTGTTGTAGGTAAGTATTACTTTTTGTAAAGTATCACGTAAAACACCATTTATTGTTATTCCAATTCTCATATCTAAAGTTAATATTATTTTTTGTTTTGTAAAGAATCAAAAACTCTTTCTATTTTAGCTATTAGTGGATTCCTAACAACGTCAGATTTATTAAATTGTACACAACCAATCTCGTCTATATCAGAAAAATGTTCCATAAGAAAAGTTAATCCGTTTCCACCTTTAGAATCTTGTTGTCTTTCATCACCCAAAAATATCATTTTAGAATCTTTACCTAGTCTGGTTAATATGGTTCTCATATTTTCTTGCGATATGTTCTGAGCTTCATCTACAATTATTACAGACTTATCTAGATTAATTCCTCGCATGTAAGCTATTGGTAACTCTTCTATTGTCTTTAATTCTCTTAACCTAGAAGTTATAGATTGTCCCACTATTTTTTCAAAATTATGAACAAAAGAGAACATAAAAGGTTCCATCTTTTCACGTAAATTTCCCTTTAAAAAACCTATTTCTTCATTTTTAAGGGTAGTTACTGACTTAACAATAACAATTTTTTTATATCTACCATTACGTTTAATTAATCTTAAAGCCTCTGCACACGCTAAAAATGTCTTACCTGACCCTGCAGGTCCAGAACAAATGATAACTTCTTTTTCTTTAATCGCGTTAACCAAAGATTTTTGATTCTCTGTCTTACACTTAACCTTTATGGTCATTGTGTCAGTCATTCTAGTCTCTTCAGTGTTATTTTGATAAATCCACTCTTCAACTTCCATTTTCTCCTCCCTACTTAATTTTTTATTTCTTTTTCCCATAATATTTATTTTCTACAATTTTTATAATTTAATACAAACCACTCAACAGTTTCCCGGATACCTTCCTCTATAGGAGTAAATTTAAAATCTGGTAAGTAACTTTTTAATTTAGAGTTGTCAGCTGGTTTTCTAAATTGACCTTCTGGTTTGGTTGTGTCAAACACTACCTTACCGGTAAAACCAATACTATCTACAATCAACCCGACTAATTCCTTAATAGAAATTTCTTGAGACGTAGAAAATATGATTGGTTCTGACTCAGTATAGTTTTCTAATGCCCAATTAGTTAATTCCCCGATGTCTTTAGAATAGATAAATTCTCTTAAAGGTTTACCACTTCCCCAAACCTCAAAGTCAGTATTGTTTAATTTAGCTAAATAACATTTATGTATTAATGACGGTATAACATGTCCGTTATCTATATTAAAGTTGTCGTTTGGACCATAAATGTTTGTGGGTATAACACTTACAAAATCTACATTATATTGGTCCCTATAAACTTCAGTCTGTACGTCTAACATTCTTTTAGAGTAAGCGTAACCATAGTTAGACCAATGAGGAGCACCTAAATGTATTTTTTCTTCTGTTAACGGATACTCAATAGAGTCAGGAAATATGCAGGTAGATAAGAAAGAAACTACTTTTTTTACATTATACAATCTACACGCTTCTAGAACATGTGTATTTATCATGATATTGTCATAAAAAAACTCTCCCTTAGCTTTCATATTTCCACCCACACCACCTACTCTTGCTGCGGCATGGATAACATGTGTTGGTTTATGTTTCTCAAAAACCTTTTGTACTTCAGTCCAGTCTCTTAAGTCACCATCACTAGAACCTAACTTTATCTCAGCATCTATAGTGGAACCCACAAGTCCACTCCCACCTGTAATTAATCTTTTCATTTTATTTTGTATATATTATAACCATTTCTACATCACACTCATCATCAGTGCAGGTATTATTTGAAACTATGCCATCTCCTTCGGCACCATAATCTTCATAATCATTATCTCCACCCCATAATAATTCTTTTTCACATTTTGGACATTTCATATTTATTTATTTTTTTAATTTGTTTAACCAGTAATCTACCATTTCATCCATCATAGACTCGAAAGTATATGTGGGTTTCCACCCCAAATCCGTTTTAAGCTTTGTACAATCTCCTTTTAAATTAGTTAATTCTTCAGGTCGGTAGTATTTTTCATCTGTAATTACATATTTTTCCCAATCCAACCCAACTCGGTCAAAAACATGTTTAACCAAATCTTTTACAGTGTGTGATACACCAGTAGAACAGACATAGTCACCAGGTGTGTCCTGTTGTAACATCAACCACATTACTTCCACATAATCTTTTGCATGTCCCCAATCCCTACTAGCTTGTAAATTTCCTAAACTTAATTTGTCTGTAATCCCTAGTTTTATTTTTACCACTTCTTTTGCTACTTTACCAGTTACAAAGTTGGAGCCTCTTCTAGGGGATTCGTGATTAAATAAAATTCCGTTTGAAATAAACATTCCGTAAGAATTTCTATAGTTCCTACATAAATTATAAGCGTAAACTTTTGCACAACCGTAAGGAGATACTGGGTCCATAGGTGTCGTTTCTCTCTGATAACCATCTTCGTCTATATTATTGCCAAACATCTCTGAACTACTAGCCTGATATAGTTTAGCTTTAGGACAAATAATTTTTATAGATTCTAGAAGATTTAAAGTCCCTGTCGCGATTGTGTGTGTAGTATATACTGGTTGGTCAAAACTAATCCTAACGTGTGATTGTGCCGCTAAGTTATATATTTCATCTGGATTAGATTTTTGTAAAACTTTAAGTAAAGAAGGCATGTCTAACATATCACCATACTCTAAATTTATTTGACTAAATATTTTATCTGAAATTCTAGATGTTTGATTCTCTGAAACAGAGTTCCTTTTAAGAATTCCCCAAACCTCATATCCTTTACCTAATAATAATTCTGCAAGATAAGAACCATCTTGACCGTTTATTCCCGTTATTAAAGCAACTTTTTTACCACCATCCACCATATTATTCTTTTATTATCTTAACTATTTTATTTATTTGTTTCCTAGTCAGTTCCGGGTGATTGGGTATGTAAAAACCATACTTATCAACCATAGAAACATTAGGTAATTCTTTTCTACCATATCTTTTTACATAGAATGGTTGTGTACCCATTGAACCACAAATCATTGGTCTAACTTCTATGTTTGCATCTTGTAACTTTTTAATAATTTTGTCCCTATCTTTAGTTATTACAGGGTAGGCAAAATTAGAAATAAATCCATTATCTTTAATATATGGTAAAAAATCTGATAGTAACTCATTATAAATTTTAAAATTACTATTACGTTTTTTACATATCTCGTCTAACTTGTCTATTTGACCGATGCCAATAAATGATTGTAGGTCTGTAGACCTTAAATTAAATCCTGAGTGGTAGAAAGTATATAAAGCATCAAAATCAGATGTGTCCCAAGAACTTCTAAGATGGTCACTATATTCTTTACTAGAATCCCTATCCCAACCATGACTACGTATACATTTTAAAACTTCGTATAACTCTTCATCGTCAGTACATATTAAACCACCTTCAATGGTTGACATATGATGTCCAAAATATGTTGAAAAACTAGACATTAGACCGAAAGTCCCTAATTTTTTATCTTCGTATTTGGACCCCATACTTTCACAAGTATCCTCCAAAAGAATCACATCGTACTCTTCACATAATTCTGTTATTTTTTCCATCTTAGGTACTAACCCAAGGACCGAAACTAATAATAGAACATCTGGACTAGTCTCTTTAAATATTCTTTCTAAATGGTCTAAATCTACAGACAAGTCTTCTAGGTTTGCGTCACAAAGTATTGGTGTCATCCCCAACTGTATTACGGGGGAAAGGTCTGTTGCCCAAGAAGCCGAAGGTACGACTATTTTAGCGTCCCTTTTAATTCTTCCACATTCTATAAGTGCCCACAACATTAAAAGATTAGCTGAGGAACCAGAGTTACAAAATATTGTAAATTTAGAACCTAACCAATCAGACCACTTTTGCTCAAATTCTAGAGTTAAAGGTCCTTTAGTTAATCTAGGATACGTGCCTAACCATTTAATTAGTTTATCTATATCTTTGTTGTTTATCGTGTCGTTTACTAGTTTTATCATAATTAATCTTTTCTAATGTACCAATCTTCTTGTTCTAATCCCCCACCCATAGTTGATATGAGTTTATACCCATTACGTTCCAACAACTCTCTGGAGGGTCCCCTGGTTGTCTTCTCTCTATAATAATCAGTTTCAAATGTTATAACGTTAAATTTATATTTATCAAAAGGAATAAGTTTAAGGCACTCATAGGTCACCACTGGTGGGTCTAAATCCATTGACAAATAATCAATAGTTTTAGGTAAGGAATGCTCCTCAAAAAGCTTTGTAAAATCTACCTTTAATGCGTCACAAATTACAATAGGTGTGTCTCTTTTAGATTCCCACAACTCAACATACTCTTCTGTTGTCAGCTTATCACATTCGTGAGTGTAGGGTGGTCCAACGTCTAAAGATATACCAGTCCATGAATGTTCTTTTTCTAATGTGATAGTGTTATTTATAAGTTCAGGATGGCCACCACCTATATCCAGAAAAGTACCATTTTTTTTGTGTTCAGTTTGATTTAGTACAAAAACTTCTTGTCCTAGTTGTGATATTGGGGACATGTTATATTATTTTATTATTTTTAAAAGCTGATAGGGTTGGGTAGTCATTTCGTATAACTTTATAATTTAATTTTTCTCTTAGTGGGAACATTTTTGTTGCCTCGTATTTGTCCATCCATTCTACCTTATCTCTTACTTGCCCTCCACCTTCGAAAACTACAATAGAACCATTATCTATAAACTTACCCAGTTTTTCTTTAATATCTATTAAGATATCTCCAGTATTGGATATGTCTACATGTAATAAATCAAATGGTGTAGGATTATCCAACCATTTGTAAAAATCTTGTTGTTCTAATTTTACTAAATGAGAACAATCGTAAAAGTTTAAATTGTGTTTTACCACTTCTTTAACTCCATTCTTATATTCGTAATCTTCAAAAAGGTCATAAGCTACCACTTCACCAAAACCGTTGTCCTGTACAGCCTGTGCAAGACATACTGTGGAATACCCATAAAGAATACCAAAATCTATTATTTTTAATGGTTTGTGTTTAATTACTAAGTCGTACAAATCTTTACCTAATCCATTAACGTTATATGACGATTCAATGTGTTTTGGCTCTAAATAAGTTTTTCTATGAGATTTCATATCATTATTATTTTGTGTTTGTTTAACTGTATGATTTTCGAACTCTCTAATCTTGTCAGCAAATTTTACAAATCCTTCAGTGTATGTTTTTTTGTCTTGCATTTATTTTTATTTTTCACTAAATACTTCTATCATAAGTACGTTTTTATCATTTACCATAAGGTAACTGTCATCTTTTAATTTAAATTTGGTAAATTGTCCCTGTCTAACTGTGTAGGTGTGAACACCCTCTATAGTTCTTTTTTCTCCATGGATAAAATGAATTATTTTAGTGACCCATTGGCCCTGTTCTTTTATTGATGATTCTAAATCTACAGCCATTACCATCCTTTTTTTATACAGTTAACAATATACTCTCTATCTTCGTGTGTGACCCACCAACCGACAGGAATAGATATAAGTCTAGGTTGGATTTTATCTAGTGTTGGTAATTGAGTTTTAAATTCCCTAACACAGGAGTGAATGTCATTTCTTTCATGTACTTGACTAACCATAATCTTACACTCTTTCATGTAATCCATAAAGTCGCTCTTTCTATCTACTAAAAAGGAGTATATCCAAAAAGTTGAGTCCATCCTAGAATCTCTTTCTAACAATGTTAAACCTGGAATATCTTTAAGATTTTCGTCGTAGTATTTTGCATTAGATTTATGTTTTTCCAATACTTCAGTATCGACCTCCTTTAAGTTAGCCAAACCAATCGACGCGTTAACATCATTCATGTGGAATTTAAATCCCCATTCTGGAATGTCCGCTTCACATCTAAAATCTTTACTATTTGTTTCCCTATCAATACCATACCAACGTAGTAACTTAGCTCTATTGTAAAGTTTTTGATGAGGAATGACCAAACATCCACCATCAACTGTCGTCATATGCTTAATAGCTTGAAAACTAAAAGTACAAATATTACCGTGACTACCTATAGGTTGATTCTTAAACTTACTACCGAACGCGTGAGCACAATCTTCGATTACGGCTGGTTTAAAACCAAAATCCATTCTTGCCTGCTCCTGTATCTCTTTTAGCCTATCCAAATCAACCGGATAACCACCCCAATGTACTATAAAAATTATTTTTGTCTTAGATGTGATTTTTCTAGCCAAATCATCTAAATCCATGTTTAGAGTTTTTTCGTCAACATCAACCCATTTAATTTTCATTCCATTAGCTAATATTGGGAAATTGGTGGCTGTGCATGTTAATGGGGTAGCAAGTACTTCGTCACCCTCCATAATGCCTGGCCAATAAGATTGTAAACCATAACCATATTCCTGTACATCTTTTCTTACTTCATTATTAGTTTTTAACATGTGAATGGCTAGGTGTTCCGCAGAAGTAGCAGCGTTAGTAGTTACCACATAATCAGTTTTAAATCTTTCTTTTAGTTTTTCTTCAAATTCATCTACTACCGGACCTTGTCCTATATATCCAGAATTTAAAATTTTAGAGGCATCTACTGAGGCCTCTTTTGACATTCTTACTTTAAATAAATTAATCACTTCTTTTTTCATATATTATTGCTTTTCTAGTTCCTTTTAAGGGGTAATTTTCTATCTTATATGGTTCCAACAATTCGGGTTCTGATAAACCATATTTTTCTTCATTATAATCATAATCTATTTTCTCTACTAAATAAAGTTTTTCCTCCATTTTTTTCAAATGGGACTTACTGGGAGAATTAGTCAAATCTACTATGATTGAGTTTGGTAGTTTATCTAATATTACATCATGACAGTTATTGCAGTTATGTGTGTTACTAAAGTCAGATTCGTCTATCCAAATTAAGTACACCTCCGCTTTTGGTATTGGAATTTTGGTGAAGTCATTACGAATAATGTAATCCCTATCTGTGCCACCCATCTCTTCTATCATCTGAATAAATTTATATTTAAATTCTATACCAGTTATTTTATCTGATAAACCTAATTTTCTTATTTCGTATAGTAAATCTCCAGCACCACATCCTATATCACAAATACTTTTATCCTTTAAATGATGAGAAATACACTTAATAACATCTAAAGGAATTCTTTCTGGCCATTTTTGAATTGGGTGGGGTTTAATTTTCATTTTTAAAGTTTTTAATTCTATTGTTCATTGTTGGATAGTCCTCTAAGTTAACGGTGTCAATACTAAGATTTTTACGACCACAATAATTTGTTTCCTCGTCAATTATGTCTTGAGTTATCATAGTGTTAGTTATACCATCTTTTCTCAATCTAGTTATTAATAACATATCATCTATAAGGATAGGTGGACCGTACTGTCGAAGTACTCGAAAATAAAACTCAACGTCCATTAACCATATTAAGTTATGGTCAAATAATAAATTAATTTCTTTTTTATACATAATAACTACGGGACTACCAATAAGGTTCATGCCGTTTAATAATTGTATTGGACTACCTAATCTAGGTGGGTGAGGATTAAAAGTGGTTGGGTTATTTTCATTTATGTGTAGACAACCACATGCAATCCATTTGTGTTTACTATTCTTTAGATTATTAACTAAAATAGATAGAGCTTCGTTAGAATTAAAGTAATCGTCCTGTAACATTGGTTTGATGTAACTTCCGGTAGATTTGGTTATTGCGTAGTTAAGGTTGGCTTCACAACTACCATGATTTTTATTGTTTAAAAAATACTTTATATTGATTATATCTTTCCACACATCACAAACTTCTTTAATACTACCATCGATAGAATGGTCCGTAACGATAACTTCATAATTAGTGTACGTTTGACTCTCAATACTTTTAAATAAATCAACTAACATAGTGAGATTATTGTAGGTCTCATCATGTTCGTCTCCTTTACGATTATATGTGGGTATACAAATCGAAACCATTAGTAACAGTCACCATAATAACAACAAAATTTATCTTCCCTTTGTATATCTTGTAATAATAGTCCAGCTTCAATAAAAGAATGTGTGAAACCAACTTCACCCTTATCCTCAAACCCACGATACCATGCCCAAGCATGGCTCCCGAAAGCTTCCATATCATTTATATTTTCTAACATACTTTCACTATATGGTTCATCGTAGAAAGCAAGTGAACCGTGAGACTTATTTACTTTATTTAATTTAGAAATGTGGGTAGCACCACAACCACCATGACAATGAACTTTATCGTGTTCATTATTTTTTAGAGTTGTATGTCTATAACCACATATGTAACCTACTTTATCATTTTCATTTAACTGAATTATAGATTGGATAAAATAGAAATTTTTAGTTTGAACTACATTGTCCTCAGTAAAATACCAGTACTCGTAATCTTCTTTATGTTTTTGATACACATGATTAAATGAACCAAAACCACCACCAACACCATTATTGAAAGGTCTGTTTATTACTTTAATGACACCATTTCTAGTTGGTGTTCCATCTATTTCTTTTAAGAATTTTTTAGACTCTGTTTCTTTAGTTAATTCACTAACATCATGATTAACTAAGATAGTATCCATAAAGACACCAGAATCTACAAATCTTTCATTTTCTAATAGGTTTTCTATAAAATCTATTGTGTTGTCCACACCTGAATGTTTGGGTATGTGCCCACTATGAGTTTCACTATTACCATACACCACATTAGTTCTCCTATTACCAAAATAAGTGCAGATAACTTTGACGTTGGTTCTGGTATTGTGGTGTTTTAATTTTACATCTATAAATTCCGATATTTCTTTTTTAGTTTTTCCATTAATGTGATTCGGTAAGTCAAATCTTTTTATAATGTACTTTAAAAAGTTAGTTGGTTTATACAGTATATTTTTAAATGTGTGTGTCCAGATTATATCCTTATCACCAATATATTTTTTACAATAATGTCTGTGATAATTAAACAAAGATTCGAGAGAATCGGGATTTAAATTGTCTCGTTTAACTAACGATTTTGACATCTCAGTGTTTTCTCTGTCAGAAAATATAAATTTAGGTTCAAGATTCAACTGTTCGAACACTTTAATGTAAAAAGGTAAAATCAATGAAATACGAGGGTCTTTTATCATATAAAAACTTCCTTCTGGAATACTCTCCAAATCTTTAACTATGTGACTCTTTACCGTATCATATAGTTCATCCAACTTTGGGTGGTTATACCAGTTATTAGGTAAGTCTGTGGCGTTACTCCACTCCATACCTACCTTATTCAAAATTGTATTATTAACATGGTCTGTCCAACTACCCTCAAAATACCCTTTTTCGTTGTACTGGTCTTTTTCTGGTGTGTAACCCACACCTAAGTAACCACCCAATATTTTTAAACAACCGGACAATACAGAAGTCCCACTTCTATGTTGTCCCATAATGACCAATACTTTTTCTTTCATCTAATTCTTTTATTAATTTCTGTTTTTACTCTCTGAGCAAACTTAATATAATTTAAAGATAAAGTGTAATTTTTTTCAATAAAAGGCAACATTTCGAGATATTTTTCTTTAGTTAAGGTATCTTTAATTTCTTTATATTCTTTTAGACTATTAAAAAATATGAACCCTCTCTTATCAAAAAAATCTGAAATATTTTCACAACCCCAAAAAACAGGAACAGTTCCGGTAATAAGACAATCTATTGTTTTTTCACTAAAATAATTTTTAGTTGTTGAGTTTTCTATTATTACCGAAAACATATAATCTTTTAACGCTGTAAGTTTATTGTCTATTACGTTATATCCACGACCGTATAAATCTAGGGACTTATCTGAAGCTATTACAGCGTGTCTTAATTTATGTCCTATAGTTATACTTTTATTAGAGGCTATAATAGAAACCAATTTACTTTTCTCATGAATTCCATGGTCTTCGTCGTTAATCCAACAAGAACCAAAAGGTAAAAACGAACTATTTTCACACCCATCTAAAACTTCTTGTTTCCAAGCTAGTATTAAGTCAAAATTATTTTGATTCTGAATTATTTGATTGGTAATGTCTAATATGCTAGGTGGTTCTAATTGTAATAACACTTTAAAGTCAGCAGTATTATCGTATTCTAATGTATCTGATGAGATACTCACACTTCTATTAAAATATAGTTCTGGTTCTAGACAACCATATGTTTTTGCTCTTATATTTTCACCCATGTTTTTGGTATTAAATTTTCTGTATTATGATTAATAGCTGAACCAAACCATTTAGTTGGTCCAATAACTAATTTATTAGGGTTGGTGTTTAACCAAGCTCCCCACCAAGAAAAGCTAGAATTAGCGATAATATTGTTATCACATTTTGACATTAATAGTAAATCTACGTAATCCACATTACCCTCAACATAACAAAATTCCCTGTCGATAGAATTAAAATTATTTTTACACCAAGCTAAATCATCTGAAAATACTACAAATGTACAATCTTTTGGCATTAATTCAATTGCCCGTTGGTAGTAGTCAAATAAACATACCGGGTGGTGATTAGGTAAGGTTAGATAGTTACCTCTTCTTACGTGAATAGCACATGTCTTACTATTAAGAATGTCGGAATATTTTTCATTGACTAACTTGTTAGAGTCGTCCCCAAAAGAAAATAACTCCAGTATCGATTCCCTATTATGTTTAAAATATTCTTCACTTTGGTAGTATCCGTTTATTTTTAAATTTGGTTTATACTCAATTGGTGAATACCTAAAGTCAGGTTCTTGGTATTCGTTCTCAACTAACACACAACCAAAAGGTACATTATTAAGTACGTTATTCCTGTAAGTGTTGATATGGTTATGGACAATAACACTATTTTCTGGGTCGTAAACTATACTATCACCATTATCAATTGCCAACGAATAACTTGTAGCAATTTGAAATAGGTAATTTCCTAAACCACCAATCAAGTTAGATGTTACCATTTTAAGTTAGTGTTAAAAAGTTTAGGTTCTGGTTTTGATTTAGTTAAGACATTAAAAAAATCGAAATCTCTAGAATATATTTTTTTAATTCTTTTTATTATTTCATCATTTAAATACTTTGCAGTTCTTTCTTTGTCAGCCTCACTGCTACGTTGGTGTACTCTTATTTGTACCATTCCGTCATGTTTTAAAAAGTAGTCCGGGTTTTCAGTTGTTCGTAAACCTAAGACATTAATAAATTGGTCATCCAAGTTATCAAAATTTAAAATGTGTGTAAAAGGTAGTAGTTCTTCTTTTTCGTTAGTCATATAAAACATTTGTTCCTCAACATGGGAATCAAAAAAGTTATTCTCAACATCATCTAAAAAAGCGACAAACCTTTCCTTACTTTCAGGAATACTCCAAAATGAAGTGTTCCTTATACCTTCACCTTCTACGGGATGAGAACCTCTGATTACCACTTCATTATAAGAAGATATTAATCTATCTAAAGGATTTCTAAAGATAGTAATCAAATCTAACTCCTTAAGTTCTTCGTTTTCCGGTTTAATGTAATTGTCAACATCATCTAAACTAAAAACTCGTCTCATAGTGGTAGAGGCGGTTTTAGGTATTCCGATATAACAACAAGTGTTTGTATTGTACCAACAGGTACCTTTATCATGATTGTATGCCATTATTTTATTTATTTAGTACGTTATTAAAAAATTTAACCATCCACCAATAGTCAGCGTGGTGTTTTTCTATGTCACTATAACTTTCTTGTTGTATACACAATAGTGGGTTCATTATAAAAGTTTTCCCCCTAGGCACGATAGTTCTACATAAAAATACGTCAATTATCCCGTGTTTTGGTGCCTCATTTAAAATATAGTCAAATAGTCTGGATGGTACCGCGTAGGCGTGTGTTGTGTATGCCCAGTTTGTCATAACCAGATTTTCGGTAGTCTTATGTAGTTTTCCTACATTAGGGTCGACAGTGGCCCCAAAATAAAATAAATCCCAATCAACAGTATCCAAATCTTTTAAGGCTAAATGTATTTTATCCACATGTTCATCTAAAACCAATAAATCATCCTCAAATATTAATACGTTATCCAAACCTAATTCTTTTGCCTCCTTAATAATACCTAAATGGCTATCTCTACAACCTATAGCACCATTCTCATGTTTTACAGCGGAAAATCTGGTAACATCCTCTATACCTAATTTAGTAAATTCTTTTTTAGCTTGCTCCCACCTATCTGTTCGTTCATCAAGATTGACACAATATATTTTATCAAAGTAGTCGTCAATTATTCCCATGAATCAAACAATTTATCTTCTTTTACTATGTCGTAAAATTTATCTGGGGCTCCACCCATTAGACCTTGTTTTGGGAATTCCCAGGAATTGTAATAGTTAACTATTCTATCGATATTTTTAAAATTAGGAGATGCGGATGAATTAGTTAATTTAGTTTTTATATTCTTTCTAACATAACTCATGTGGTGCATCTCAATCTCCTCTCGAGTAAAAACTTTACACTTACCAAACTCCATCCTCCTGGTTGGGTCAACTAGTACGGGAAAAGGACAATTAATTTCATATCTTCTTCCTGATTTAACTTTAAAAAGTAATGATACGTAGTAATCTTCTTTTGGGTCTAATCTATAAATTGGTTCTTTATAGTAAGTGGTCATTTGACATGCACTTGAGTCGTATTCCCCTTCTTGGATAATTGACTTCATGTTCGTGAATTGTTCCGAAGTGTAGAACTCATCCGAATCCATAGCCATGTGATAGGTACATCCATTACGTTCAGATAAAAACAACCCAATATTCCTTTTAGTAATTTCGTTAAAATGACCCCCACCATTTAAATTAGGTTTGTAAAAGTATAACTCATCTATTAACCCTTTTTCTTTTAAAGACTCTAAAAGAGGTACCAAACCCTCATTACAAGGGTTCCCAAAGTTAGAGATTGTTTGATATACCACACTTACGTATTCTACATTATTTCGAATACTTTTAATAGAACTTTCTAGTAGTTCTTCACCGTCGAATAAATTATAAGATATTCCTATTTTCATATTAGTTTAGTATTTGTACTACATTCATTAATTTAGGGTTACTCTGGATAAAAGAAACTAATTTTTGCCAATCCTGTGGATTTAATCTTCCATCAGTCTTCCTAGTTATACTTTCATAATGGTATCCCACAGCGTTACCCGCAAAACAATTTAATTTACCTTTAACCACACAAGCTAGATTTAATTCAACATCCTCTAGACATTCCATATAGTCTTCATTAAACATCCCAACATCCATAAATAAGTCCTTACTTATAAGAACAAAAGCGGCAGTATTACCTATCGTACCAGTCACATTTTCAAAAGGGTATGTGTATGGTGACCTATGTCCGTGATGTGTTAGTCCTAAATTTATATTTTCACCCTCACGTCTACCAAAAAGATACATTCCAGCATGTTGTAAAGTATTATCTTCAAAATGTAATCTAGCACCAACAGTACCACAACGTTTTTTATTTTTACTCCATAAACTAACCATTTCACTTATTGCGTCATTTATGAGTTCAATATCGTTGTTAGAAAATAATAAAAGTTCCGTATCAGGACTAACATGGTTCTTAACAACATCATTATTAATTTCAGCAAAGTGATAATAATCGTACTCTATTACTTTAATAAAGTCCTGAGTGTACCTAGACTTCATACTCTCCAAATTCTCCTCACTACTGCCAGTATCCGCTATTAAAATGTCGAGATTTGTGTAGTTACTTTTTTCTAATATAGAATCAACACATTTAAATAACATATCCAGGTTGTCAATCGTAGGAATTATTACACTGACTTTAGGTGGCTTTTTTATTTTTATAGGTTTTTCTCTAAAAATAATCGTTGGATTAATACTGTAGGGTAGACAAGGTTTGTCTGTGTTAGGCATAACAGAATACTTTTTAACAAAGTCTACTCTATGGTTTTCCCATTCTTCATTAGTTTGACCAATAGATTTATGGGTTAACTTAACATCAAAAATAACTCCACATTTTACACCAGATATGTGATTTCCAAAACTAAAATCTACATCATAAAAGTGAAAACCTTTAATAGTCTCATCGAAATTATTGATTATTCTTTTTTTATGACATGAGAAAAATACGCCGTCTAAACAACACACGTCTAAAATTTTACCTGGAAATGTATTACTATAACTATTTGTCCAAGTTTTACCTTCATGAGAGTGACTCACCCTACCAATCATTTTAGAGGTATCTTCCCACCATCTTCCAGTAGCTGCCATATTAGTTGTACCGGCTACACCTAAGATACCGAAATCGGAATTGGTGTATTGTTTTATTAATTTCTTACCCCAACTGTTATTGCTTAGTATTACATCATCATGAGTAAATACAACAATGTCATGAGTGGAATCCGCTAAAGCCTTATTATACACCTCAGTTAAAGACATAGTTCCTTTATTTTCATAAGGTAAGACTTGAACCCCTTTTACACCACAAGTTTCTTTTAAATGTGCTATAAAGTTGACGTCTATTTCTTTCGTACTAAATGATATCGTTAATCCCATTTTTATCTATATGCCATTTTATTGTTTCATTTATACCCATTTCTATTAGGGTTTTAGGTTTCCATCGTAACCTAAGTGTACTTTTATCGTAATTAACAGAGTGTCTTAAATCGTGACCACCAATATCCGAAAGATGATTGATTAGTCTGTGTTGAGAGGGTTCTTTATCTAATATGTGTGAAACAGCCTTACTAATTCTATTTATCAATCCTACATTGTCAAATTCATTCAAGACACCACCACCTACATTATAATTTTCACCAGATATACCTTTATGGTAAGCTAAATCTAACATGTCTACCACATCATCAATATAGACCCAATCCCTTACATTTTCACCAGTACCATAAACAGGAATAGATTCATTATTTAATAAACATTTTATAATTATGGACATAAAATCTCCATCGTCTTGGCCAGGACCGTAGGTGTTAGAAATATTAGCTATTAAAGTATCTAACCCATATTTTTCATGGTAGGACGTTATCAAATGGTCAGCACTCGCTTTAGATGCCGCATATGGCGTAGATGGATTGTAACAATTAGTTTCGTATAGGTGAGTACGTTTATCCATTTCTAAACTACCATATACTTCAGTATTAGAAGTGTATAAAAGCCTACTATTGTGTTTGACACAATTGTTCAATATTAACGAGGTACCTAAAACATTAGTTTTTATAAATTCGGTTCCTTTATACTCTTCATTTACTATGGGTTTCTTTGAAGCTAAATGAAATACACCATCAAAAGTATATAGCTCAAATAATTTATCTATTAATCGTTGTTCACATATATCATAAGAATAAATCTTGATATTGTCTTTTATTTCATCTAATCGATGATGGTCTTCATTATTGTCCACAACAATAAGTTTATAATCGGGATACTTGTTGTGTAATCTTTTTGTTAATGCGGACCCAATAAAACCCAAACCGCCAGTAATTAATATATTCTTCATTATTTTTTTCCTGTACTTCCAAAACCATTATCAGAACGTTCAGTGTTAGATATTTCATTAACTCTAATGAAATCAGACCAATACTGTGATAATATGCCGTTTATTACTCCCTGAGCGATTCTATCACCATCTTGAATGATAAAATCTTCTTGTCCTAGGTTAATTAAAATTACTTTAATTTCTCCTCGGTATCCCCTATCAACAGTACCGGGAGTATTAAGTACTGTTATTCCATGTTTGTAAGCTAAACCACTTCTAGGTCTTACTTGTAATTCATAATGTTCTGGTAATTCAAAATATAACCCAGTAGGTACAGCTAATCTACCCATAGGTTTTAATGTTAAAGTATCTCCAGGTATGTTTGCTCTAAAATCAAATCCACTATCGTCTTTATGTTGGTATTGTGGGTCTGGATGTTTTGTCTTATTTAAGAATTTAACTGGTATTTTTTCTGGTTTTGGTGTCATGTCTTCCATCTGTAAATTATTTAAATCTCCTAGAAGATTTGCGTCATTTTGTAGGTCCAGAACTTGTTTCATCATACCTTCTTGGTCTACACCAGCCATTTTTTGTAGATTTTTTATTTTGTCCATTAATCCGTCTATCATATCATTTTATTTTTTGTACAAAGTTTATTAAAGATAGAACATCTTTTTCACAATAGTCCTTAATCTTATTTATTTTATCTTTTTCACTTAACTCGTCATCGTAGTAAAAAGAATGGAGGTTTGCCCCATTTACCTCATTGTCCTTTGGATTTGGAATCCCTAAAGAAGCACAAACTAACTCTAAAGAAGATAATCCCCTATATGAATTAAAACTCCAAACCTCCTTAGTGTCTACAACTTTAGACTCCCAAGGTTTTATTTTGTAGTTGGGTACGATACTTGGAATAGTAATTCCATTTATGGCCATCCTTTTCCCAATGTACGGTAGGTCAAAGTTTTTTACGTTATGTCCACAAATAAGAAAACCTAATTTATCTACCCTATTTAAAAGGGTAGAACAACTAGATAATATTTCTTTTTCTGTACCAATAAAACTATCCAACTTAGTATTCCCATTTTCTAAAACAAAACCAACAGAGATACAAACTATTTTTCCAAACTCAGCTAAAAGACCAGCACGTTTCATAAACATTTCATCACTTGCTAATTCCGAATCCTCAGGGTATTGTCTTTTAAAATACTCATAACCACTATCTTCCCAAACCCTATGTAGTTGTGGGGACTGATGATGTAAATCATCTAAGTCATAATAAAGACCTACGGTTTCTATATCTAGAAATAATAATTTGTTTATGTTGTCAATCATTGTTTGTAATAATTTGGTGTTAGTTCTGGATGTAAAATATCTTCATAAGGTGCTTTAATGACAGATATAACTTCTGAATCTCTAGTATCTTCTGAAAGATAGTGAGATAGTCTTTTGTTAGCCTCAAAAACTGATTCTGATTCTACAATATATTTAAATTTTTTAACTTTGGGTGTTCCTTCACTGTCTAACGCCCCGGTTTCGAATGCTACGATTGCTTGATAGTACATATATTTATCCTTTAAAATTTTCTGATTTATGTGTTCCATCACACATTGGTTGGGAGTTACTTTTCCCACATCTACACAATGCATAATTTTCACTTACTACTACTTTTTCACCACCCTTA
>TARA_R110000803_G_scaffold74903_2_pt1 | contig 28216 bp, 22 predicted proteins | sample TARA_R110000803 | Tara Oceans TARA_R110000803 (sample SAMEA4397772) | marine metagenome | biome: Polar Biome; feature: [SRF] surface water layer (ENVO:00010504); material: water (ENVO:00002006), including particulate matter (ENVO:01000060) such as... | depth 5 m | reverse complement strand
TTTTTTTTAAAGTATTTTTAATTATTTTTAAGGTATTAAATAACTTCTTAACACAAAGATACACATCAATAACATTAAGTGCAATGGGTAGGGATAAAAAAAATGAGGTAGTTGTTATAACTACCTCATTTTTAATTAATTAATTTTACTTTTATTTAAAATTCTTCTTCTTCGAAATTGTTATCATCAGAAAAACTGTCTTTAAGTTTTTCGTCCGAATAGTCTCTTTGTATTTCTTTTTTATCTAATACGTATTCTGTTTCTTTTTTATCATCTGACATTATATCGTACTGACCTTCTTGGTCTTTCCAGAAATCACCTAACCTCATATTAAATGGTGCTGAATCCATAGAAATCATTTCTAATTTTTCATTAGGTGTTGGGGCTCTCTTTTCTAGTTCATTCTCAAGACTGTCTATTTTTTGAGATATAGAGCTCATTGAAGTTACTTGATTATCTAAGTTGTTAATCATACCCATTAATTGGTCAATTTTTTGATTAGCTGAATCTGCGGACGCTTTAGCTTCTTCGGAACCTTTTACTAATTCTGTAACGTCTAACTCAACGGCATCATCCATAGGTTCTATTTCTGGTTCTTCAATCGACTCTTCAGACTCTAAGTCACCTTCTTCGTTGTTGCCAAATCCCTCGTCTTCTAGTGCTTCATCTTCTGATTCTTCTTCGTTTTCTTCAGGTATGTTTATATCTTCGTCCGAAATATCTAATACCTCATCTTCATCTTCTTCAGAAATATTACTTAGAAGTAAGTCTTCTGGTGATTTTTCAGTATCCTCATCTTCGTAAAATAGAAAACTATTTTCTAGTATATTTTTGAATCTACTTACTTCTTCTTTTAGTAGATTTTTTTTATTATTTTTCTTGTTCATATTTATATATATATTACATAAGTAGTTCTCTACCATCTTCAGTTATAATTTTCTTATTGATTCTCTCAACTAGACTTTTATCACTCTTAATTACACAATCCCCCGAACTACAATCCATTTGTTCCTGTCTTAGTTTTTCTTCGTCAGTAAGAAAGTTATTAATACTTTTTTTTAAATTTTTATCACTCATGTTATTCTTTATTTACGTTTCTTATTATATTAATAAATATAAAGAAATTACTAAAAAATACGCTTTATGCTAGATATATTTAACTTGTTACCATTTGTTAGCATTATTTTACCTTGATAATCCTCCCAATTAATCTTAACTGACTTGTAGTCTATATTACCGTCTTCAGTATCTGAAATTTCTTCAATTAGTTTATTTAATGCGTTTATGGTGTAAATACAATTACCTTTCTTATGTATTAATATTGTGTTGGGGAATAAATTTTTAAAGTTTATTTTATTTGTTTCGGATACTACAAATTTAAAAGTTAAAATAATCTTAGACGTGTCGTCTAGATTTTCAAATGCGAATATTTTGTCTTTAGTAATATAGAACTTTGTATCCATGTAGTCTATAAACCATTCGATTCGTTCTGGAGATATAAATGACGCTAATAGTATGTGTTTATTCATTATTTCTTATAAAATATATAAGAGGAACGTATTTAACTTCGTCGTTAAACATATATAATTCTTTCTTATATTCTATAAGTATCTTTTCATCTTGCAAAAAGACAGTTGAAAAACTTTTTATTGTATCTATGAACTTCTTTGGTGATTTACCTATGTATGCTACCTGCCTAAGGTCAAAACCATAAATATTATCATTAATATGCGTGTACACCATATTCTTGTAGTGGAATGTGATTGACTCTTTATCGTCTTTAATGTTAAGGAGTATTGAATTAATCGTTTTGGTGTTACTAAGTATTAAATCTATGAAGTTAAATTTAACTTCACATAGTAATTGGTTGTACGAAAACTCAATAAAGTAGAATAAGTCTTCTTCGAATAAATCCCTCTTCTCTATCCTATTGAATGTCCAGAACGTGTTTTTATTAATTTTCCTATCTAGATAACTAATCTTATTAGACTTACCTAGATATTCCTTTGCATTATCAATACCCACTATAAGCGTGGGTAAGTCTGATATAGAATTGTTTATAGAGTTTACAAGGTTGAATCTTTTATCAATCTTAATGTCTCGTTCACATACTATATTAGCAATTTTCATATTACAAATATACTAATAATATTTTTAATAACCAAATACTTGTATTTTACGACTCGTCAGTAATTAAATCTGAGTCAATAGTTAAGTCTGAGGCAGCTAATACATCGTTGTTAAGTTTTGATTTACCGTATTCGTATACTACATACTTTTGATTTACTTTTGACGTCTTACTACAATTTCCAGAAGATTTTAAACATTTTTTTGTGGTATCATCATTTACGTATTTTATACATTTACAATCATCAAGACCTTTGGGAAATGGTAAATCACCTGTTCTCCATAATTTAAAACCGCTAGCTTTTAAATCAGGTTCTTTGATTAATCTACGAAAATCAAATGTATAGGGGTCTACTTTTCTACCTGGTGAAATCCATTGGTGTCCAGTTATCCATTTTAATGATGGTACCGCAATTTTTAAATCCTTAATTAGATTAAGTACTGATTGATACATTTCCTCTGGTATTACTTCATTGCCGTTTAATAAATCCATACTTATACCTATACTTGTAGTATTCACGTCGTATCCGTTAGGACCGTATGATGCACCAGCATGCCAGGCTTTTCTACTTAAAGGTACGGTTTGTATTATTTTTCCGTCTTTACCTATTATAAAATGATACCCATTAGTGTTTAGTTTTACTAAGTAGTCAATTGCTTGTTTAACACTGTTAGAGGCTGTCCAGTGTAGCACTATAGTATTTATTGTCCCCATTTTTTTACTTCTGTCTCTTGAGAAATTTAGCCAGGGGTCTAGTCTTGAGAATATAACGCTTTTGATATTCGATATTAATGATTCTTTATATGCCATGTTTATAACTTTATTTTATTAAATTATTATTTCATTTATATTAGTTCTAATTGACGTTTGACTTGATGATGGCGTAATGTTATTATTAACAGATGCGACATTATTACCCGTCGTCGAAACTAACGATGTTGTCACGTTATTAGTACTCACTTGAGTGTCTGGATTTGTTGACTGAGTGTTACTAGTTACTAATTTTGTGCTTGACGTACCAACTATTTCATCACTTATCGTTTCCGCTGTTCCAGCACTTTCTAAAGGGCCAAGAAGATTCATAAATAATTGAGCTTCGTCAATTAATTTTGTCTTAGCATTTTTTTGTCTTTGACCTTTAAACGTGGTTGACATATTGTGCGGCGTAATACTGTGTGTTACACTATTTATTAAGTAAGCACCTTTAAACATTGGTATGTTATTTAACTGAAAATACATCATTGGTTGAATCATAGCGTTACCCATCATTTCAACCTCAGCAGAGTATGACCTCTTTTGATAAACATTAAATAAGTTTTGACCATTAAAAGTAGGTTTTCTTTTATTACCGCTATTAGATAAATCTTCAATTATTTCAAGTGATTCAGCAGTTTCTACAAATTCTCTCTGGTCTAGTTTTATGTCTTTGAAAAAACTTTGATTGTTTCTAGCATATGAAACTAAAAAATAGGGGATATTTAATGATTTTTCATTACCAGCATTTTCAAATATTTTTGGCGGTTCTCCTATTATATTACCACAACCATCATTTTGTATATAGATTCCATCATCTACATATTCGGAATCATCACCTAAATCTAGATTCGTAGATTTCTGACCTGTATAAATACATACAAATGAAGGTCCAACAATTCTCTTATCAATAGATTCTTTATAAGAGTAGGCTCTAAACGTATCTTGTAAGTCTTCTTCTCTAAAATTTATAAATGTAGGTAGCGCAATAAAGGTAAAATCATTATTAGTTAGTATAGTTTGAGCCACATCAAAGAAGCTTTGATTGTAATTACCATGTATTTTATTATATACCGTATTTGGGTTAACTAAAAACGTATCACCTATATCAATAAATGAACTATCTAAAAATTTAAATGATTCAGCTATTTTATCAATATTAGCACATTCATTACTGATATCACCACCAATCCATTTACTATTTATTGATGATAAAGTTCTATAAATACTTAATTTAATTGTGTCATCATCAATGCTGTTAAATATCTTTTTTTGATACTTATCATTTTCGTCAACTTCTGGGTCTTGGAAATCTTTAGCTAATTCGTTAAACCTTTTAAAAAAACTATCAAGATATAATTCCATTCTATCAGCACTAACTCTAATTGGTTGATGATTAGTTCTTTGAGTTATACCACCTACTACTATGTCGGGATGTAGTTCGTTTTTACCGTCATTAACTCTAAATATAGACGGACGGTTATTCATAATCATATAATTTTCACCTAACAAATCAGTAATAAATCGATTAGCGGAAGATACACTAGTGTCTTTCATTGTTAAATCAAATACGTGTTTATTTTTATCACCTTCAAAATCTTCATCACTTATTGGGGAGATGTTAGAGTAATTCTCAATAGCTTTTTTTATTCTAGTAGTTTCTATTGATGCGCCTGATAATGTAAGTGAATCAATTACGTCTTGTTTTGTTAAACCTTTGAATCTATCAATCACAGGTCTGAACTTGTGAGCAGCTTCACTACTATTTAGTCCAGGTGAAATATATGTCGTATTAGCTGAGATGTTTTGTTCTTTTCCGTATTTTGTAATGGTCTTTATTTTTTTAAATAAATCATCATGTATTTTCTCCATACTATCGACGCTTTCGAATAGTTCATAGTTTTCTTGAATTTTTTCAAAAGAAGAAGTCGATTCATTTTCAGTCCCATTTACAAATTCTAAAAACACTCTTTTAAATTCATTCCTAGCTTGTGTGGGTAGTCCTAATATAACCTCGTCAACTTTAGGGTACTGACCACGGGGGTCACTGCTTCGGGGTTTACTTACGTCTCCGTCATCATCTCTAGTTGTGTCGTCGGCATCAAAAAAGAAACCCATACCACATGTTGAGTGAACATAGACGTTGTATAAGTATTCATCAGCCTTAGGTGTGTATGACTCTTCATCTTGCCAAGGTAATAAATTTCCTTTTGTGGAGCCGCTGAAATCAATAATATCTTTATTAGTATTTTTTAGTAGAAATAAACCTGGAATACTTTGATTAATACCTACGTCTGCTGTTCTTTGATTATCATATCGGTATATCAACCCCCCTATGAATGCGCACCATAATCTAGGGGCTTTTATAAATCCACCAGTATTACCAAATATACCCTTAATAGTTATGGTGTCGTCGTTGTCTTCGAAGCTGTCACTATCGGCATCTAAAGTGTTGAATATGCTAGATGTGAAGCTGTAGCCACCTGACGAACCTGTTGGGACTGAAAAATTGGTGTTACCGAATATACCTGACCAACTAATACAGTGTAGGTATAAAAAAGCTCTACCGATTTTTGATTGAGTATAGTAGAATTTACTACCAAATAAACTAAAATGATAGTTATTATTACTATAACTGTTATCAACAGAGAATTCTACAAACGGGGTGTATATATTTTTTTTACCTTTAACAACCTGAGGTACCAACTCTCTTTGTTTACCATAGTTTTCAGGTAAAACGTTAATTCTATCATCATCACTCTTACTACTTTCAAAAACCCTGTATGTGTTAGTTAAGTTTTTAACCCCACTACTCATTTTATAACCTTTATCTTTAAAGGTGGTATTGTTGTTTGATGTAAATGTAGCTAAGAATGTCCCATTACTATCCCCAACTGATGAAGGAAAATAGTCATCCTTTTGGAAATAAAAAGCACTAATAACATCCCCAGCTTTAGGATTATCAAAGGCACTAGTGATTGCTTTATCAATATAATGAGTTTGTTCAGTTATTAAGTCTTTATCATCATTACCAAGAATAACTGAGGTTTTGGTAGCGTCGTAAGCGTTATAAATTATATTATTTATCTCTAAGGTATTATATCTACCATTATATTTATTTAATATATCACCTAGTACTATATCACCATTATTATATGTTGCTAATTTTAAATCTTCTTGTGTTATTAGTGATTTCTCACCTACATTTTCTAAATAATTATTAATTGGTTCATCACCATATGGTGGGTTAACTGCGTTGTTATTGTACAAATTACTATCTATTATTTTTAAATATACAGAGCCGTCTGAAGGTCTAATTTCTGACCCAATAGCCCTAGCGGGTTCACCAGCTACTATATTAATCACATCTGATTTACCACCATTAACTTCATTACCAACAAATAGTAAAGATGAGGATAATTTTTTAATTTCAGAATTACGTTTTAAGGTATTAATCGGACTGTTTAATGTGGTTGCAGTGGTTATGAATTTTTTACAATCGAACCCCCCACTTACTGGTATATAAGTTCTATATCTCTCACTGTTGTTTTTATTGTTTTTATCTTCTAAATAGGTATACCTATAAAATTTTGTATCATCACCGTCAATTTCAATAATTTCTGTCCTTAGTAACTTACCGTTAGGATTCGATGAAGGATTTATAACTCCGTCTTTAACACCATTTTCCCATTTTCTTAAAACTTCAGACCTTTGATTTTCTGGGTCTCCAAGAGCTAGATTACTTATAGAGTTAATCATTTGTGTCTTATCAACTTTTTTACACTCACTTACGATTACATTAAATAAATTATCAGCCTCAAGCGTACCCATTATCTCGGTTTGGTTATAACCAATTACTCTATTACTTAGACCTATTCCGTTAAACCCTCTCATGATTAAACATCTATAAGCTGAATATGGTGTAGTTAGTTGGGATTCATTATTATCTTTTATTATAGCATTATAGTATGGATTTTTTCTTATTAAAGAGCCAAGGTCGCCCTCTTCATCAGGTTCTGTATTATCGATTTTAATAAAATCTATAGGTGCGTCAATAGGGGAGACTGGAAAGAAATGAGGTGTTTTTCCGAAATCACCAAAACCTCTTTGTTCATCATCTTTAGCGATTTTCATTAATTTCTCTAATAATTCTTCAACGAACTCAACTTCTGGAACTGATGAAAAATCTTGCTCAAGTAACCTAGAACCTATCCATGTTTCGTAAAAAGAACGGTCTTCAGTAGAGTTTCCGTTTTCGTCTAGATTTAAATTTTTAATTGATTGTATTGCTTTATATTCTGGCCAAGGGTATATCGTTTGCTCATCTTTAATATCCATACCTTTGTATGTTAGTTTTTCTTTTAATATTCTTGCCCTTTCTGGATTCCCTTCAGCATCCTTAGATACTTGTCGTATCGTTTGTAAAAATATTTGAGAATGTACGGAGAACATATCCATAATATTTTTAATAGTTGGTTTAAAAGATTGTTCACTTACTTTTTTCTTTAACAAATTTGTTAACTTATCAGTTAATGTTTTTTTTCTAATTTTAGATAAATTAAATACTCTTGCTGTTTCTTTAAATGACCTTGATAAGTCGTATAGTACAAATTTTGTGTTGTTTTGCTTTGGTTTAATTAAAAAGTTTCTAATTATTTTTTTACATATTTCATCACGTAACTCTTTATTATTATATTCTTGACCTGAATTTTGCAAGGCAGTGGATAATGTTTCTAAGTCAGTAAAATCTGATAAGATTAAATTTGTTTTTTTAATTGCTACTTCTTCAAACTCACTTGTTTTTATTTTTAATTCTTGTATTTCAATTGTTGAATTTATACCTTCAAAATTTTCCTCACCGTCCCAGTCTCTTTTTGTGTTTCTTACGAACTTATTAATAAGATTAGTTACATCGTCGTTGTCGTTATTGTCTGAGATTAAAACTATATCTGATAAGTTACTATTAAGTAAATCCGCACTACCTTCTTGGGAGATTCCTTTACTCAAACTTACAATACTGCTGTTTAGTTTTTTTAATGTAGTATTTAAACTACTTATTGAATTGATTTGTTTTATTTCAATACTATCTTCTTTAAGTTTACCAAAATCCCTACCTACACTATTGACATATTCTAAAAATTTGTCAATAGTTATTAACCCTGGGTATTTTAGAAAACCGTTATCATCTTTTTCGTTTTTATATTTATCGAATAAAATTAATCCTCTTCTCGTTAGTGCTGTTGCTCTAATATATCCAATTATACAGTCAGTTAATAATGCGTATGTGTAACCAATAAACTCAGTTTGTATTTCAAAATTACCTGTTTGTGAATTAAATGAAGCATTCCAGCTTTTTAAATGTAAACAATATGTTACAGCTTTCCCGTAAAACCCCTTTACCGTTAATTCAAATATTGGGTATGGTAATTCAAAGAACATTTTATATTTTGATGAACTACCCTGTTGTAATATTGATTGACCCCTTATGTCTATGAATTTTATACTTATTTGAGGTGTATATGCTGTATCAAATTTTATATCTATTGATTCAATACCTAAAGCTTCTAAGTCGTTCTCACCATCAACGCTGAAGCTTGTATTTATCTCCGTATAATTTGTAGTTAACGACCTTCTTTCTCCAGACTCTGAACCAACTGGTGAGCCTTCTAGAAACCCTATTACTTTTGACGATTTACCATCATTATCGTTGTTAGTTATATTCCCAGTCCCTTCATTACCGTTCCCAGTAATGACGCTTCTTCCTCTTGTTATTGTTTTTAATTCAACACTTATTGATAAATCTTCGGTTGGTGTTATCTGTCTGTTAACACCTTCTATGTCAGTATCACATGGGTTGGGCTCAACAAACAATAGTCTTTGTGCTTTTTTATCCTCCATATAACAATTTATAATTTTCTACTGCATTTAAATACCTTTCCACTGCAGAATTGAAGGGAAAAGGTATTCTTAAAATTTCACGATTTTTAATACTAAACTCCAACCCACCATATTGTGGGTTAGCTAATAATATCAACCATCCGTGGTATGGGTTATTATAGTACTTTTGACTGAGAATGTCAAGTCTTGTCTCACCTAACTTATATACTACATTTTTATCCGTACTAAATGACGCTAATTTAATACCAGGTATTGGTTTCATTGTTCCGTTATCTCTAAATTTTTCGTATCTATCTAAATATATTGCCATAATTTTTTATTTAAAATCCAATTAATCCTGTAGAGTAACTCATGTTGATTATTGCTCCTGTTTCCCATTTTAATTGTAATGAATTATTTCCTTCAAGTAGTGCTGTTAATTCTACTTGATTATCTACAGCTATGTTAAGTGTTGCAAAATTATTACCAGCTTCAGGAAGAACACTTGGTTGACTATCTGAGTTACTGTAAAAAATAAATGAACTTTCACCATTAGGTCCGATACTTATATCACCAACATTAGTTACAGAGTTTGTTATTTGATTAACTACATATACATTAGCACTATATTTTTTTGTCATAACACTCTTAGCGTTATCATACTTACCAATTCTAAGTCTTAATTGGAATTCGTCATCATCAGCATCAGATGGTGGGACATAGCCCTCAATACCAATACTTCTTATAACTTTTTCATCATTATCAACACTACCACTAGTTGGTGTGGATTCTTCTTGAGCCGTGTTCTCTGGCTTATCAGCTTCAACTTCAGAAACTACTTCTTGGTTAACAATAATATCACTCTTATTAGGAATACCTGGTTTTTTATCGTATTCTTCCATTAAATTTTTTGGAAACGGAAATCTACCTTCAATTATACTACCAGATGGTCCGTTTTCGTCAGGTTTTTCTATTTCTTTAATTCTTTCAGCTCTTGGGTCATATAGTTCAGTATTTGCGAAGTAGTTAAACGATATCGCGTTTTGTAGTCTATTTATAGGACCTTTAAGGCTTGAACCACCTATAAACGCAAAACTTATATTAACGTTAGCAATCATTGGTTGGACACCTACACCTTCTGGATTTAAATCCCAGACTAGTGGTTCGTAGTCGATAGTTAGACTTTCTATTATTATTTTAGTATGATAAAAATCACCTATACGTAGAATACAAACTGGTGGTCTACCAAACGCTAAATTATCAGGAGTGTTTTCATTATTTGTTGGCCCTTGCCTCATACACTGTTGTAGGAATGTAAGTCTAGAGTTAAATCCTTCTGGGGTTGTAGAGTGAAATGCTGGGTGAAAGTTTTTTATTTTACTTTTAATATCTCTAGCTATAAAAGAATCACCTTCTGCTCCAATTTGTTCAAAATAATCACACTCAGTATAGAACCTTGATAAAGGTATAACTGGTCTAGGTCTAGGTTCGTTAGGGTCAAATGATGTAACTCTTCCAGTAGCTGCTATTTCTAAAGACGAATCATATGTTATATCGATACTAACTTCTCTTTGCCCTTTACATCCAGCCGAATCTACTGAATTTTCAGGAATACACCCACTGTTTATTCCTGCAGCTCCAGACGCTTTAATCCTATTTGCTGGTATATTAGCATTCTTTACGAGGTAGTCTTTAAAGTTCTTAGCTCTATTAGTAGCAAGAGTGGTATTACCCGCTGTAGTTCCGTGTATACTTGCGTAACCTACAACATCAACACGACAATACTTACAATCACCTTCATTCATATATTTATCTAAGTCGGATATAAATTTAGGACCAGCAAAAGCTGGTACTGCAAATCCCTCAGTTGAAACGTGAGTAGTATATTCTTCTTCACCAAGTAGTATTGGTGGTAAATTGTACCCAAAATTAGTGTTATCTGGATAAATTATGGGTGTATTACACATGTCAACACTACATGGTGTACCCCCTAAAACACCATCATATAACATATCTTCTGGGTTGTTTTTATCAATTATTTTACCGTAACCATCTCTACCGTCTTCATATCCACTATCTATAATATATTGTACGTCAGTATTGTTGTTAGGGAAAAATAAAGAAAAATGAGTACCTACTTCTTTATTTGTTAATAAACCCTCTTTTTGTTTATTATTTTCAGAAACTTCATATGCTGCTTTTTCATCGTCAGTTAATACTTTATTTCTAATTTCTTCAATTGATAATGCACCAGCGAAAAATGCCGCAAGTTCTTCGTCGTTTGCGTTTTTCATAAAGTTTAAATAATTAGGGTGGTCAACAACTATTTTCCATCCTAATGTACCAGTTCTTTCAGTATTATTATACGTGTATATCGGTTCACCTCTACCTATGAAGTTTGTTCTTTCCCAGTTAGAAGATGTACTTTCGTTAATTACCATATCGTATGGTGGGAACCACATAATTCTACCCTTAGTTCCACTCAATAAGTCTCCAGGACCTTTTTCACAGTCAAGTAGTTTATTTGTTTCACCATCCCACGCAAGATTTTCAATCGAAAACATAAATTTCTGTATGTTGTTATTCTTATGTGGTGCTATTTTAACTATACCATTTAACCCAAGAACTGATGAATCAACATCTACATTATCTACTCTTCCGTCTTTACTTAATGAACTATGTTTTTGAAGGTCTTTATATTGGTCATATTTATCTACTGGTGACCAAGCTCTAACAAATATTTCATCTGGATTAATATCTTTACCTAAATTATTTCCACCATTTTTTAATACACCACTACCCTTAGACATGTATCTTTGCCCCCCTATTTCATGAGTATTACTTGTTTCATCGAACTCACCTATACCTATATTAGCTTGAACCCCTTTACCGTTTACTAAAGTTCTCATTTTTCCAGAGTTAAATAACTCTTGAGTTTTAAATAAAATTGACTTTTTTTCAGTAAAATCATTACCATTTAATGCGATATCACTCTCTGCTGCTAATTTATTATATTTATCGTCACTCCATATAAATTTAGAAAATCCAGTATCCTTTGCTTCTACATGGTGATTATAAATAGTAGTAGGTCCTTGTTGGAAACCACTATTATTAATCATACCTTGTAGATTATACGAAGATTGAGGTATTGGACTATTGTCTGGTGATTGGATTAATATATCTTTAACTTTCCCGTCACCATCATCTAACGCATATAATTGATAGTCACTTATTTCATTTCCGTTAGCGTTAAATTTTGGCGCATATCCTTGTCTACCACCTACAAAACCTACTTGAATATTAGAATTAATATTTTTAAATAGATTATTAATAGTACCGCTACCTGTATTTTTCAACATACCATTAGCCCTATCTATGTTAGATGTGCCGATATACTTTTTAGTATCATGAGAAAATATATCAGTATTCATTGAACTGGATGGTAGTTTAGCACCAGTCATTCTTTCTATAATATTTAAAACACCACTATCACTAACAGTAATTCTATTATTAGCGGCAATTAAACTTCCACCAGCAGCAAGACTAGCTATACTGGTATTAACCACACCTAGCGTTTCTTCTTGAAGGTTAAAAGCTATATTATTACCTATAGCTGCGGTTAGATACTTTGGACTTATTTGACCAAGTCTAGTATCATCTATAAGCCCTGTTGCTGTTAACGCTCTACCTGCTAATGAACTTCTAACGTCAAAATCAGGTACTGGATTACCACTATTAGGGTCGAACCCTACACCACCGCCACCTAGGGCGCTACCAATAACATTAACTAATTGTGTTGCCTGTGAACCACCTATAAACGCATTACTGTAATCTATATAAGATGTGTGTTGGGTTGATACTGAGGTTGTACCTATAACGGTTCTAGTTTGTTTTGGAACATCTAAGAACATGTTTCTACCTGTAACGAACTCCCTTATGTTTCCACCTAAAAATGGACCATTTGCTGGTACGTAATTATTAGTATATGTCTCAAGGGTTGGTGCGTATACATTAGGACTTAAGTTAAGTGTAGCTAATGAAGCGTTAATTTCAAATGGTAATAACGTTAAACTAACTCTTTCGTAACTACTAGACCTGAATCTGTTTTGTGTAACACTTAATTCCCGTCTAAAGACTCCGTCAATTTCTGGATTTCGTCGTGTATTTGAATCAGATAAACTGGTATTCGTCACTATATTGGTGTCTGGATATGAAATAACATTACTACTATAATACTCCCTACTACCCGCATTAAATAAATTTAATATTGTATTTTCTGAATCCCTCCAAAAAGGTCCCTCATTAGTTGGTGAACTTAATGGTGAGGTAGAATACGCTCCGTATAATGAATCTGGAAAATTTACATCTACACTGTTGTATGGTATATTTAAATTTTTATAATCAAGTACATTTATTTTATTAAATTTACTATTTCTAACTCTAAATACAGGTCCATCAACCTCTATATCTGTTGAACTTTTAACTTTACCTACTCCATCACCAATATCAGTTGGCTTGTTAATACTATCTAACCAAGAAGTAAGACTGTTGTTTTTTACAGTATCAGTTAATAGATTTCTATTTAATAAAGCATCTCTGAAATTTGGTGAGAAATTATTTATACTGTTTTCTGAATTATTTGGCATAGTACAACGTATTTTATATATATATAAATACTATGCTAATAGAAATTTTAATAAAATAAAGGTTTTAACTTAATATTTAAAATATTAAGTATATGTATATGTATATTTATTATTAATATTATATACATATACTTATTATAATAACTATATATATACTTATATACTTATATATATACTTATATAGTTATATATATATACTTATATAGTTATATAGTTATATCTTATATTATATATATAATAACAAAAATACTAATAAAAATTTTGTTTGTCAACCCCTATGTCGTTATTTTTTTTTAATTAATTAAACAGTAGCACCTTTTGGGTTAGATATACCGCCATTCCAGTTACTAGAAATAATGTTATTAATTCTAGTATTAAGCCCCCTAGCAATCGAATCGTTGTTAATTATAGATTTAGCCATATCGTCACTAATACCTACAGCGTTAAGTGTTATGTTAATATCAATTTTTTCAAATTTATGATTAACCTCACTTACAGTATCACTATTACTACTACCTTTAGTTATAGTTTCAACAGATTTATTTAATTGATTCTTTGATGTTGAAGCTAAAAGAAAATTATCCCTCTCGTCAAACTGTGCACTTCCTAACTTAATAGCAGCATCTTGAACAGGTATACTTTTAGGGTCTCTCATACTTTTAGGTTTTCTCATACTTGCTGAATTTCTATTTTCATCACCATAGATACCATCACCAGCAGCTTCACCTACAGCTGCACCACCAAAACCACCAATTAAACCACCAACTATAAAACCTAACGGAACCGTAACTGGTGCGAATGGTCCACCAGCTGCACCAATACTAGCACCAAGTGTAGCACCACCCCAAGCACCAAGTCCAGCACCAGTAGTTTTAGCTGCAGTTCTACCAAAGTTTTCACCACCAGACATACCCATCTCTGCGTTTTCAGTATACTCACTATACCCAGCAACAGCACCAGCAACAACTCCTGCTGCAGCTGCAGCAGCAGCACTAGAAAATACCGAAACAGCCATCTTACCCATATTACCTAACATTGAACCAGGACCCGTCGCACTAGCTACTAAATTGAAACCAGTACCTAAAGATATACCTTTAGCAACCCACATAGCTGCTGTTCCTGCAATAGCAACCCCTATACTTGTAAACGGGTTTTTCATAATAAATTTAGTAACCGTACCAACAATATTAGAAACGCTAGTAACAAAACTTCTAATTGAATCTTTAAAATCATCATCGTTAACTAAATCTCTAAGTGGTTCAGCAAAATCTTTCTTCAGTGCCTCAGCTATCGGTATTAATAACTGCATAAATGAGGTCTTAATATCATCTAATGTATTCTCAGCAGTTCTAGATTGCTTAGCTATCTTTTCAAGTGATTCTTTTTCAGACTTAAGTAGTTTCAAGTCACGCTTAGTAAGGTTTTCAACTTGCTTAGTCATACCATCAACTTGTATCTCTATCCCACCACCTTCTTGTATTGTAGCAAATCCACTAATTAATTCAGCATCTTTATCACTAAAACTAACAGGTGCTACAGCTCCAATAGTATCAATTCTTTTTTGAGCTACAGCCATTTCTTGCAGTTTATCAGCACCAAGACCAGTCATGGTACCAATTTCCCTCATCCTATCCATAGCGGCGCCACCCTTAACGTCAAACTGACCAGTCTCTTTGTTGAATGTAACAAATTCAGCTGAAGCCTTAGCGATATCCTTAGAAAAACCTGCAAAGTCATTCCTAGCTTTAAACATCAATTGCATCGGGTCCGCCATTTTAGCAAAAGCACCACCCATAGTCTGAAGCTCAGCCGCCATTTTTATAGCACCTTCTGGTCTAAACACTTTATCAGCAACACCAGCCATGGCGTCCATGTCTATTCTTAACTTTAAAGCCTCTGTAGCCATCTTAGCGAGACCCTTAGCACCACCTTTGAATCTAAACCTTTGAGCTAACTTAAGGCTCTTAGAAGTCATCTCTGCAGCTTTAGCTGCATTAACACCTATATCTTTTGCATAGTCTACAGTTTCTTGAACTAAGTCCCTACTAGTTTTAACGCTAGCTCCGAATTTATCCATAGAAGAGGCCATAGTAACACCAAATCCGTCAATCCCAGTACCAGCTTCCATATCAGCTAAGGCCTTAAGTCCTTCTTGACTAAGTAAAGTAGACCTTCCGACTTCTTCACTATAACTTTTCTGCATCTCAGCTAACTTCTTAGTACTGACACCCATGTATACTGTATCTTCCCCAGCTTTTTGTAAGTTTAATGAGAATGCTTTAGATTGCTTAGCTCCAACACCTATACTACGTGCAGCGTTACGGATTTCTTTATCCATCTCAAACACACCAAGAGATTTAAGCTTACCGAATCCAGACCCTATAGCCTTAAGAAACCCACCAGTACTTTTAGCAATAGCTTTAAGTTTATTACTCTCTTTAATAGTTTTCTTTAAAGTATTTAAAGATTCTTTTTCTTTTTCAACTTTTATACCCAACAGTTTAGCATTCTTCTGTCTCAAATCAACTTCAGCCTGAAGAATAGCTAAATTTTTCTTAGCAGAACTTCTAATTTTTTCACTACTGGATTTTTCAAGTTTTTGCCATCTTAATACCTTATCTCGTATTGATTTTTTATATTCTTCTAATTCTTTTTCTAACTTAATTTTTTGTTCTTCAATATGAAGAATATCATTTTGTGTTTTCCTTATAGCAATAAGTGCTTCAGCATACTTACCGATACCCTTTTCAAGTTCTTTTTGATTCTTAAGCATGGCAGCCGCCTTAGCCTCCATTCTAGAAAATTCTTTACCAACATCATCTAAACCGTCCATATGTTAATTTTTTATATCTTTTAATATTCTTAATGTACCAATACCAACATACACGCTCTTATCATCTTCATTAGATGTTTTATAAAGCTTAATTTTATAAATGAAGAATTCTTCTTCATTTTCTTCTTCACTTAATAACTGTATATTATATTCATAATCTTCATCTTCATTAATGGTATCTCTAAAATTAGTACCAAACCTAACTCTACTATTATTAGTATTAGGTTTTAACGATTTTAATTTAAACTTTGTATTAAAGTTAACATCAGAGGCAAGACCTTCATTTTTAATGTTAAAAGAATTTCTATCTAAATTAGCTGTAAATATTTTATTAATTGGAAAGTTTTTTATAATATTAACTTTACTTGAAACGTCATTATACCACTTACCCATCCTACCTTTAATTGGTAGTATACCCTTCTTCCTAGAAAGGCCTAATAGTTCCGAGAAGTGATTAGGTTTACTAATTATAGTGTCTTGTAGAAATTTATTGTCAGTAACTAGTTTTTTAATTAATAACTTCATTTCTGCATCTGTCAACTCTCCTGGTTCATCCATAAGGTCAAGACTAATGATGTTATTACTATCATTTTTATCATAAGGTCCGACTTCTACAAATTGCATTATATTAGCAATAGCGTCATCCTCCTTAGCTCTATTACCGTCTTCACCCTCACCATCTTTAAATGTTTCTATATCAAGAGTGAACATTTTAAATATCGATTTACTTTCTTCGTCTATAGTTATACTTTTTTTATCTATAACAAAAGTTGAATCTTTATTCACTAAGTGTTTATATATATCACCAGACTCTCCTTCAACACTTAAGACTTCAAAGTCAACTCGTTTACCAGTTCTTGATATTACGTTTATTAATATGCTACCATCTTTTATATTATTAGCAATCTTACCGTTTTTATTTTTTTTAATATTTTCTTTATATTCACCTATAGTAATATTATACTTATAATCAGATTTAATTAAATTAAATGTAGTAATCACCGAATTCATTGGGTTTATCCCAATCTTAGAGTTAGGTTCATTTTTAGAATCATCTTTTTCATCTTCACCATCAGTAACAGAACCAGTGGTCATATCGACACTAAATCTCTTATCAGAAATAGTTGATAAGTTGCACTCAAGAGCATCACTATTACTTTTATGTACGCTAAATGTGTCTATATTTTTAAATGTCGATTTTCTCCATACGTCAGAACCAACAGTTTCCCATGGATTTTCATCATCAATATCACTATTTTGAGCTAATGAGTAAACTAATGAATTCTTATAAAGAGAATCCCCTTTTATATGAAAATAAGCGTTTTTGTAAACACCATTATCACAATTAATCATCATAAACTCATGTCCATTCTTAGAAACAACTTTAAAAAACATTTTATCTTTACCACGAACCACTTCAATAGTATCAGATTTCTCTACTTTTAATAAGTTATCTTTTAATACTGACTCAAATAATAATTTATTATATTGAGATTCAGTTATAATCATTTTTCTCTTATCATTGTTAAAGAGTCTATTATACTGTTCTTCGTTTAAGATTAATTTCATATTATACCTTTTTATATAAATATAGAGTATAACGAAAAATAGCCAACTATTTAACTAGTTAGCTATTTCTCCACTCTTCATTTTTGATTTTAACTGCTCACCACCCATCTTAGTGGTTCTAGTTCCTTTAGCACCTTTACTATTCATATTATTAATCCTAGTTTCTGCTTCCTCTTGTTTCTTCTCGTTTTCATTAATTAATTTATTTAGAAAAAACCTTCTCTCACACGTTGGAGCTGATAAGACATCTTGATAAGTCATACCTATATGTTTTATACATATAAATATTTCTTCCCAAAGATTAGACTTATACGCTACTGTTAGGCCAAAAAAACCTTGGTGTAAAGGGAAGAAACGTAGTCAGGGACCCACCTCCAGGAGTCCCAACAGTAATTGTCAAATCGACATCACAGTTAATTGTAGAGATATAATCTCTCAATTTTTGTGCATCTAAGACTCTCATACTGTTAACGAAATTTTTAATAAACGTTTTATCTGTACTATTATCAACTGAAACAATTTGTTTTTCTAAAATAAGTGTTTGTTCTTCATTAATTACACCCTTTTTTAATTCATCCACTATAGATTCTAAATCTTCAATATCACCAACGGTAAGTAGTTTAAATCTAATGATATGTTTTGATAACGGTAATTCAAAACTATATAACCCGTCACTATCAGGGTCTAAATTAAGACTAATCGTTTTTAATTCAGAAAGATTAACTTCTGATTCAAACTCAGTACCATCTGTATCTGTCATTAATACTGGATATTTTTCACCATAACCAGTAGCTCTAAGCCAAATCATAATAGCGTTTCTATCTCCTGGTATTAAGTCTCTATACCTAAGACCTGGCTCAAGTAATTTTCTATTAATAAGAATCTCAAGAAATTGTCCACTTTCAACGAGGTTTGGTGATGTAAGTATATTCTCATCTGCTGTTGTTAAATAAGCAACCTTAACACTAGGTTTTCTACCTGGGTACACCTTACCCCCTGAAGGTAAAGGTATAATATCATAAGGTTGGTTCATTTGTGGTTGACTAATAGACTCAATAAATGGGTCATACTTAGGACCACCTACATTATTTGTTCCAGCGTAATTATTAACTACTGGTGGTACGATTGGTGGTGTAGTTGGTGGATTTAACGACTCTTTGGTTTGAGACATTAGCTCATCTCTTCTTTCATAGAGTTTATCAGAATCAATTTTATTCCTAGCTAACGACTCATCTCTAAGTTTCATCTGCTCCGCAGTTCTTCTAGCCATCTCCTCTACAGCAGCATTTTCAGCTGTAGACACTTGTGGGTTAGCTAAATTATCTTCAGATTCTAGTTGTTCTGAAATAAACTCCCCAGTTTCATTCGCGTTTTTAATTCGCTCCTGATTTGGAAATACATTTGGTTTTTTATCACTCATAGTAAAACTTTTATTTATATTTATAAATGTACTATATAAATATTAAAAGTAAAGTTTTTAACAAAAAAAAAGACCTTACTGTGGTCTTTTTTTTATATATAAATATATTTTTTTTTTAATTTATTTAACGAAATAATTCCTAAGGTAATGTCTTAGTAATTATATTGTTACTGAATATTACTATCATCACTTGGTAATACAGCACCATTCTGCTTAAGTAATGCTACAACCATACTGTGATTACCGTCAGCATAACCTCTAGGACAATTTGTACCACCAGCAGCTCTAATCGCATAATTATTATCAGCTGTCGCATCAACACCTTTACTTATTAAGTATTTTACCATTTCTAAATTACCAGTACATGCCGCAGCACCTAACGCACTAGTACCATTAGCGCCAGCATCCATTAATACTTTAACCGTTTCTAGGTCACCATACTCACCTTTTTTACTCATTACACTATCTATAATAGACGGTTTAATACCATTAAGTCCATTAGCTACTAATTCCCTTACACCTTCTATATCATTATCATAAAGTGCTAATTGCACTAAAGGGTGTTGAGGTTCGTCACGACCATTGACTGTCATTTGGTTTTGAAATGTCTCTTTAACTAACCCCTTGGATTCAAGGTATCTCTGCTCAACTATTAAGTTAGCATTATGTATATTCTTATTTTTATCAAATCTTCTCATAATAATTTATTTATTTACTAATTATTAAAAATGGAACTGAATCATATTTATTAATAACATTCTCTAACGACTTTATTTCGCTATTACTTAAATATAGTTTAATATTTAATTTAGTAATTGTATCGCCATCTAAACTAACAACTTTACTATGTATTACCTCATAGTCAGTATTACCGTTTAACATGTTAACTAATCTATCAGCATTAATCTTTGCTTTTTTATTAGATATATTTCTATCTGACGACTTACCAGTTACTTGTATCTCAACAGAAGTTCCAACATTATCTACCTGCTCAACATTAGCAGCTTTATTAATAGCATCACTTTGAGCATTAGTTATACCTGGTGTTGCTAATAACGCTGCTAGAATACCAGTAGTCAACACACCCTTACTGACATAACCTTTAATTTTATTTAAAACACTAGAAAAATCACCCTCATTTAAGGTACCCAACTCATTAATAATATCATTATATGTTTCTTTTTCTGCTGGAGCTAAATTATTATATACTTTCATTAACTCAGTCATTTCAATATGAAATCCAGTAAGGTTTTTTTGTAACTCTTTAACTTTATTAGTATTACCTAATTTAGTATGAGCTTGAATCATATTTTTAGTGTTGTCAATTTTTAACTGCAATCTATTAATTTCTTTATTACTCTGTGTATTCGCAACACCCTTTGATTCAATATTTCTTTGTTCAAATAATATATTAACTTTAAACATAGCTATTTTCTTATCAAATCTTCTCATAATAATTTACTTAACTTCTCCACCGTTAGTGTTTTTATTGTTCATCTTTATTTCTAATATAGTCATCAATATTACTCATATTTATCGAGTGTTGATTATAACTAACATTATTATCCAACCATTCTACAAATTCAATTAATTCATTTTTTAATGGACTTATATTCGCCTCAATCGGTTTAACACCTGGATAATCAGTAATTTCTTTTTGAATAGACATATGTCTACTATCAGTCTCACCTTCCTTCACAAGCCCCTTAGATGCAAGATATCTTTGTTCAGCTATTAAGTTAGCCTTTTCTACTTTTACTTTTTTATCAAATCTTCTCATATTATTATTTAGTTATAAATATCTAATAATACACTTAAACACAAAAAAAAACCACTTAGAGGTAGCGACACTTCCAAATGGTTAATAGCCATAGCTATATACGGTCCTAAACGTATTTTTTTTATAGAAATAATCTATAGTATTTTCTGTTAAATAAAAATCAAAAGAGCAAGATTGCCCTGTCAAATCTTAAATCACATGTGATATCAGCAATCGTATCATCATCAAAAGATAAATCACCGAAGTTAACGTTTGTAAGCATTGTTTGTTGTAATAACCACTTTTCAATTACTACACCTGTTGGGTCAAGCATTTCTAATTCAATATCTTTCTTATAACCAGCAGCATAACCTTGTCTACCAGTAATAGATTCAGACTGAAGTCTTACCCATTCCATAATAGCCTGCGAAGCAGACGGACCAATAGGGTCTCTAAACGTAACCGAAATCGCTTCCCATGTAAATCTACCAACTACCCAAGTAGAAGTATTTAAAAACGGAATTTCAACTTCATTCTGTGTAATTGACGGTCTTGAAGCCGAAGCTAACCACCACTCTTGAATTCCTAGTTCAGCTGGGAATCTCAAGAGCCATCTATTTTTTCTCTTTGGCTCATACGTGCCAGGCATTTTCATTAATAAATCAGCCATAGTTTAATTTTTTGAATTTTAGTTTATTATAGAGACTTTAACCCTCTATTACTTATAAATATCACAATATTTAAAAAAAAATAAAAAATTATAAAAAAAACTCACCTTTATTTTGTATAATGAATTATTATTCGTATATTACAGCTATGAGAAACTTATTAATAATATTATTACTAGTGATTAAAGCGTCAATAACTGCGCAAACAGGTATGGACATCTTAATGTTTAATGAAATAAATAATTTTAGGTCTGACCCTAAATCTTATATTACGTTAGCTATTGACTACGTTATAACTCAAAAAAGTAGGATTAATAGAATTAAAGAAGGTAAAACAAAAGTTTCATCTACTAGCGGAACTATGACTAAGTCTAATGGTATGGTAAATACAAAAACAGTTAGAGGTATTGAATTAATCAATATAAATATAAAAGCAGCAGAAGAATTAATATTAATCTTAGAAAATAGCAAACCATTAAATAAATTATTATATTCTAAAGATATGGATTCTATTACTAATAGCCATGGTAGATATTTAGATAGTGTTAAACAAATTGGTCATTTTGGACCAAACGCAGAATCACTATCTGATAGATTCCCATATAAATACTACCCTTATGTTAGTGAAAATATATGTAACTCTGGATTCGCAATAAAAGTCCGTAATGACTTTAAACCAGCAATACTTATGTTGTTAATAGATAGTAGAATAGAAACCAGAGTACATAGAAAAAACTTATTATCTACGAAAGTGACACATATTTCAATATATATTGGCAATAGGGTATGTATTCAGAACTTTGCTTTACTTAAATAACGAGCAACCTAAACCTTTAACCTTCTTATCACTACCACTAGGTACTATCTTACACCAACTAGACTTGTTTTTTCCACTACTACCCTTACTTGACTGACTTCCCTTTTCGCTCCCCTCGTCAACTAAGTAAAATCTTTTAATAGTTTTAACAATAGGTTCTCTAGTAGTACTACCTTCTGGAGTAACTCTAGAAACTATATCAACCGTAGTGGTTCTATACTTCGCTGTCTTAGGGTGAAGTAAATCTCTTTCCTCTTGAGACTTACCATCATAAACGTCTGGCCCTTGTTCTGGTGTTAACTCAAAAGTAATTTCTACACTTACGCCAAGTTCTTTTAGATATTTTTCAGCTCCATCTTTCCTAGCTTTAGCTAAACCAGTATTAGTAGCCTCATACGCATTAGCTTTAAGTTTTGCAGCTGTACTTGGTTGTATATCCTCTTTATCAGTTGAAGATACAATATAAACACTTAAAATTTCACCTCCCATATCTGAAATACCATTAACTATATCCTGTAAAACTTTTTTACCCTCATTATTTAATTCATAATCACCACTATTATACATATCACCACTTATATCAGCACTTAAAGATGTATCCATAACCGCTGGACCTGGTAAATCTTTCCAAGTTGTATCGCTAGTAACCTCAATCCTATCAATAGCCCACCCTTGATTTATCTTATTCGACGCTGTTCCAGGGTATTTAGTATCAAACGTATCAATACGTTCACTGTCAACATTTTTTAATTTTTTAAGGTTTTCATCATTCAGCTCTATATCGGCAGCGCTAAAGTATTTTGCTAATTTATCTTTATTAAGGTCAGTAAGTTTTCCTGGTAACTTAGCTTTAACTAAACTAGCCTTTTTTATATTTTCAGGGCTATCATCTACTGTTTGAGCTTCAACACCAGCTATATTAGCAAGAAGTGTAAGACCAAGCACAACTTCTTTCCAACCTTCTTCTAATAATTCAGAATCTTTATTTTCATTTATATATTTTACAATTAAACTTAATTGCTGCTCTGTTATCTTAATTCTACTACCCATACTATTACTTTATATATAAATACTTGTAAAAAACAAAAAAGTCCCTTAGAAGGGACTTAATTGATTTATATTATATCGATTATTTTAAATGTCATCGAAACTCGCACCTGTCGGCATGATGTTAAACTCTACACAGATAAACTCTAACGCTCTAGTAGGTTTAAGGAATATCCTTCCACAAAGTTCATTTCTGTCTATTGCTTCTGGGTCATCAGTAAGTACTACTCTAAAGTCAGTAAGTCCTCTTTCAGCTCTAATATTATCCAATATTGGGTTAACAAGAGATAAGAATTGATTTCTTACGATATCATCGTTTTGTTCGAATAAAAGTCTAATAGATACAGCAGAAATAAGTTTTCTTGCTTGTAGTAATAATCTTCTAACGTTGATTCTATCAAGAGCAGACTCCTTAACTTGAAGAGTTTTATTACCCCAAATCTTAACACCTTCCGAAGCGAAAGTTGCAATTGGGTTAATCCTACCGTCATACAAGTCATCTCTATCTGTTTGAGTTAATTTAACCCTAGCTTTAATCGCGTCAACATCACCTCTTTGTACACCTGCAACTGCAAACCAAGGGAAAGCAATATTATCAGTAAGTGCTATGTTTCTAACTACATCCCTTGTTGGTGGAACCCATATGTAAACATTATTATCAGTGTCATTAATTTGTATCCAAGGCCAATACACAGCTGTATAGTTACTATCAAGCCCAGTATTATCTAACTGGTCTACAACATCTTCTGGTAACATTACGTCACCTGAAGCGTCAGTGTCTGGTATTGTTGCAATATAAAGTGAATCTGCTCTATCTTGTTCTATCATTTCAACAGCTTCTTCTACTAAGTTACTATTAGTAAATGCGTCGATACCTGGAGTAGCGAATACATTAATATTAATTGCTTCTGGATTACTCATTGTCCAAATAGCTTCTAAATAGGCATAGTAATCAGAATTAATCGCAGTATCTCCATTCGTTAGTGCTCTAGATTTAAAAGTACCATTACTTTTACCATCTACACCAGCAGTACCGTTAACTGTGTATTTATCCTCATTAGTTCTCTTGGTTCTATAAACATCCCATCCATCATAACCTCCATAAGGTGCAAACGTGAACTTTCTAGCGTAAATTTTCTCATAATCTGTACCAACAACACCAGCGTCACTTCTAAACTGAGCGTTACCAACATCAAATTTAAATACTGGACTATAAGTACCACCAGTACTATTAACAACAATTTTAACGTTATCAATAGTTGCGCCAGTAGCATCAATATCCATGTGAAACCCTTTTGTAAGCCCAGTCCAAATATTTTCATCCGACCCCTCTACAGGTGCACCCTTGTAGTCAAACATATCTTGGTCAATACCCTTAGTCTCAGAAAGACCTAAATAAGCTTTTCTTTTGTTTTCAAAAGCACTATAAGATGGTTTATATTCAATACTTGGTGTCTGAACACTAGCGTTACCTGAACCAAGTTGATAGTTTCTAACTGGAACTCCTATAAATCCAGATGGAAACGCATCTGAAGTATCAGACTCTTCTTCTAGTTCAACAAGTATATAAGTAGACCTTGAAGCGAATTCCCCATCAAGTGTACCAACTCTCTTACCAATGAAATTACCTGAAGCAGGGTCCATTGAAAGTCTAGTAAATCTTTCTAATACTACTGGCTTAGCGTCAGTATCATAGTAAGACCTAACTTCGATATCAAATTCTTTATCATTCAATCTAACGTTCTTAATTGATATTTTAAATTGTTTGTTAGCTGCATTACCATCAGAAATGGTCCATAATCTAAATAACCTTAAAAGGTTTGTACCTCTAAGTTCAGAAACAACCCATGGGGTTACTGCTGGTTTATACTCAGTTTCATAATTCTCAAAGTTATTATCATAACTTACTAATGAAGAAATATTAATACCTCTAATCTGTTTATTAGTAATACCATCAGTAAACATGTTTTCGAATAATTCTTCAACAAATAAAGCTGTATTACCATCCTGTGCGTCACTACCTAATACCCTAGTGATATAATTCTTTTTAGTCTTATCAAAAGATAATGAATAACTAAATGCTTTATTAGCTGAAGTATTCCCTGTAATACCAAAACTACCCTTAGGGTCATTTTCAGCTGATACGATAGAAGTACTAAATGCTGGACTAGCTGTACCACCTGTAAGGTCAAAAATAGTACTCTCGTCACCATCAACATAACCTCTACTCCTTAAAAGAGTTACTAATTTATTTTCTATATTTGAATATCCAGTACCTGAATACTGAATTGTAACACCACTTGTCGTACCTACAGTTACACCACTTGTAGTGCTTTCTGAAGTAACGTAATGATTAGTGATTTTAACCCCACTAAAATTTAATCCATTTTTTTCGTATACTGGACCTATATCTGCAGTGGAGCCAGTATTTGCAGTACTTAAGAATGCTAATTCTGTTGTTAATAAACCATTATCCCATAATGATTGAACTATTGAATCTGACGACACGACCGATGTAAGTCCAGCCGTTGTAGCAGTATACTGAATCAATGTGGCATGAGTTGTACCAGCGTTAGTAGTTACTACTGTAGTTGAATCCATAGCCGCATCTAACGTAATCCCCCACGCTCTACTAGCTTTATAACCAGAAAAGCCTAATATTCTAGTTACGAATAGTTGGTTTGATTGAGAAAGGTAAGACTTAGCGATATATGGTAATTCATATTTTGGAGTACCAGTGTCTTTTATTTTTGTAGCATTAGTACCACCAAAGAATGAAGTAAATTCATCGTAATTACCTATAAATATTGGTTGGAATGCTGGACCTTTAGTTGTTTCACCAACTAATCCAAGAGTGGTAACACCTACTTGACGTGTTACGAATGATAAGTCATTTTCTGATGTGTAAACACCAGGACTAACGAATACTTTATCTGCCATTATTTTTTGTTTTTAAAATTTTATTAATTATTGTTCTTATTAATAAATATGTAATTAAAAACCAAAAGAATTTTTTATGCCCTGATAAGGGCATAATTAGTATGACTTTTTTCATACTTTCATCATACTTATATAAAAAAGAGTTATGAAACGTAGTAAAAACCTTAAAATAACACCTCCTACTCATAAAATATTAAAAGATTACTGTAAAGAAAACGGTCTTAAGATGTTCGCTTTTGTTGAGAAACTAATAAAAGATAAGTGTATCAAACCAAAAGACTTGTATGGTGACGATTAAACAATTACATAGCTAAAAAGAAGTTACCCGTAGTCGAACCACCACCACCACCAGATTTTACTTTAATCTCAAGTGTTACGTTTGTCAAAGCTTTCCAAGTCTCAGGACCTGTCACTATAGAAACTACAGAACCTGCCGATAATGGATTTGTTGAAGTACCAACAGATTGAAATCTATTATTATTTAAAGTGTTTTTTGTAACACTAGTACCGTCTACACTTATAACACCACTACTTATATTAGCCGTACTCACAGCCATAACCATCATAACAGAACCTGCGGTTATTCCAGTTCTTGTTCTTGAATGAGGTGATGATGCTATATCATTATTATTCAAATTACCTCCAGCCTCCGCCCCAGTAAAAGATTGAACCTGGGTATTAACTGGATTAAAAACATTAGCAGTAAAGTTTATCCTAACTTGATTTGACCCTGTTGATGGACCCTCTAACTCCCAATAACCATACCTTTGCATAAGTTGACTAGAGTTATATTTTAACCTTTGTGTCATTGCTACACCACCATAAGTGACGGTAGTAGTGTTATTTGCCGAAGCCATAGATATGGCAACAACTATCAGACCGTCAGAACCTGTATCCTGTGTATGGTTAAAGGTTATAAAGTTATTTGAACCTGGTGTCGTTGTGTTTGTTGATTTATTTCCTACAGTTATTGCCATATATATATTATATTAAATCTGTTATATCTGTAATTTCAGTCAAATCCATCCCCTTAATACTAGTTGTGGTCCAAGATGAATTATAACATAAAGGTTTAGTTTTAAAAAATTCAGAAATATCAACCACACCACTTTCTAAGTCATCTAGATTAGTTGATATCCACCCACCAATCCACTCATCGTAGTGTTTAACTACAGCAATTGAATCTTCTTCAGATGTTGTATAACCGAACGGGTACTGAACCATATCAGCACCTTTCATTTCTATTTTAGTTATTATATAATAATTCATTATAGGTTTTTTTTACAAAAAGTAAAACTTTTAATTAAATACATTTCTTATATTATGCTTCTTGAGACACTGCCACAACATCCCACTTTGTATCCGTTCCATTGTAAACTAACCCAACATATGTAATCTTATTGGCTACAGTAGTTGTAGGTATTGTAGCACCCAAAGCTCTGTAAATAGCATTCCAAGTTAACGCCCTAGCTGTACCATTATCTTCTAGTCTGATAATCAACTTCATTCCTGTTGACGCTGTACCTGAAGGTGCGGCTATAGTTAAAGCAGCCGCTAGAGCCGTTACCGACTCCTGTTCATTAGTGTCAATATTAGGTGTTAATGTAGAGGTACTAGCAGTATCGTTATTAATTGGCTTAACCAAAGTTCTCCTCTTAATACTTTTCTTAATAAATGAAGCGGCCGAATCCTCAATAATAAGCTCATCAATATTTGCAATTGTTGTTTTTTCTGTAACAGCTGTAATTTCATTTGCGAT
>TARA_R110000803_G_scaffold17804_4_pt1 | contig 28748 bp, 27 predicted proteins | sample TARA_R110000803 | Tara Oceans TARA_R110000803 (sample SAMEA4397772) | marine metagenome | biome: Polar Biome; feature: [SRF] surface water layer (ENVO:00010504); material: water (ENVO:00002006), including particulate matter (ENVO:01000060) such as... | depth 5 m | reverse complement strand
GACGAAGAAAGAAATACTATCAATGCTAAGACCAAACCTGACTCCGATCCTCAGACTGGTATTCCCTACGGAGATTTAACATAGTGGAAGAAAGCAAAAGACTAATAAAGGGAAGTGTTAAAGGTGCCAAGCTTTATACCTTTCACGGGGAAGTAGCTCTATCATTAAAAGTAGCCGATGGAAGCTGTGATGAAAAAGATTTAGAGACAGTGTATTTAACTAATAAACAAGCAGTAGAAATAGCTAGACTACTTTTGGAAACGTCGCGGACAATAGAGTTTAACTTCAATGCAGCCTTCAGGAGCGACTTATAGTCAATAGAGCAAGCTTGGACGCTTGCAATGGGCTATTGATGTCGAGGTTTCCTCCCTTGGTCGATCAAGAGAGATATCCTTTCTCACGATGTCGATAGCCCATTAGAAGCGTTCAAACATATAGGAGAAATATGATTTATCCAGCGAAGTCTAATCTATGCAAGTCTCGCGGCGAACTCCACGCTATCCCTATCACAGCACGTGGTGAACGTAGTCAAAGGTGGGAAGGTATCAACCATGGCATTCTCGCTGATATGCTTGTGAAGGCTTGCCAAGATAATGGTATGTATATTCAGAAAGAAGATTGGCAAGTGAATCCAGAACAGTCAGACATGTTTGCTTCAATCCAGTTCCAAAGTCGTCACGTCCCGCAAATGCCCGGTATTAAATCATGTATCGGACTTAGGCATAGCAACAAGAGTAAATACGCTATCACTATTGTGGCAGGTGCTCGTGTCGTAGTTTGCCAAAATGGAATGTTCTTAGGAGATCATGTCCTACGTCAACGTCATATCGGTGAGTTCAAGAAAGAGCTACCTGAGATGCTTAAGGATGCTCTTGTGCAATGTTCTGGCAGGATCCAGCACGAGCTACAAGACTCTATCAACTATATGAAACGAGAGCCAATCAATGGGCCACGCTACAACCAATTGCTAGTCGAAGCTGGCGATCGTGGTGTGTTGCCTTGGTCTTCGCTTGGCAAGGTTCATCAGGAATGGAATGCGCCACGTCATGCTGAGTTTGAGCCTAGGAACGCTTGGAGTCTTTACAACGCATTCACTGAGGTAGCTAAGCAAGGCTCTGCTTGCACTCAACTACGGGCACTGGAGCGCACGAGAGAGCTACTCTTGCCAGCACATAGGCTTAACTAATGCAAGTCAAGGATCTGGAGGGACGATGACCGACTACAAACCGTGGCCGTCCGAGCAAAACGCCATGGAGATATTCCTAAAGAGAATCGCAGAGCTGGAGAAGGAAGACCGATGGACACGTATGGGCCGCATCGCTTGTCGGACATGCAAGCGCGAAAAGGGTAGCGATTATACTATCGGATGCCCTAGCTGTTTCGACGACGAGCACAAGGGGTTCGATGAGTGAGAATGACATCGAAGACAGGTGCCAATCCAAAGCTTGCAGAAATGAGAGTAGTATGATATATTACTCTATTGGATTATGTATGCCATGTTGGGTTAAGATATGTGATACTTCTGAGGGACGTAGACAAGCGACAAGGAAGATAGCATACAATAAAGTCAATAACTCAGCCAAGCGAGCCATGAGGGTGAGCTACATGGATAAGGTTAGGGATAGGGAAATTAATAATGACAGATGAATTTAAAGGTGCCGTTGATCTTGATCCTGTCGCCATGTTTATCAAGCATGTGCATGACGACATCGTAGGTCCATTCATGAAGCAGGTAATTGCAGTAGCTCAGCAGGAGAGTCCGAATCAGCCTGTGCATATTGACGTTGCTTCCGTAGCCACAGATATCTATATTAATGCAATGGTCAGCTTCGTAGATATCTCTATTATTGCAGCAGCTGAGAAGAGGGAAGGCGAAGACGGTCCAGCACGAGAGCAGTTGAAAGTGTGGATTGATATATGCAACCAGATCCAAATGAGATCGAAACTGTCGAGCCCAGGGTTTCCTGGACCGACGTTGCTGAACTAGCCGAAAGGGCAGTCCCATCGCATTGGGGCTCTGCTTGCATAGGGAGAGAAGACCTTGTGCAAGAAGCCCTGTGTGAGATGTGGGCTGTCTACTCGGACAGCACTTCGACTAATCTTCTATGGAAGATTGGTAGAAATGCTGCAATCTCAGCACTTCGGAAAGCGACTCATAAAGGTAAGACCAATAATAATATCAATACATTACCTCTAGGAATGGCAGGCACTGTCGCATCCTCGTGGCTCTGGACTACCGAACCTGAACTACCTATTTGGGTAGACCCTAAAGATAGAGATATGGTCAACTATAGAATTATGGAAGGCTACACTCTTGCTAGGATAGGCAGCATTCAAGGTGTGACAGAGTCTAGAGTGCATCAGCGATGGCAGGCATTAATGAAACTGTTAAGAGAGGAATGGTATTATGGGCCTATTGGCAAGCGTAAGAGGAATGCTCTCGAAAAGCGGAGAGACGAAATTGACTACCGAAGGCGAAGTCAGAGTAGACGAGAAAGGATTCTTTCGGAAATGGCTGTTGAGCGGAGGATTGTGGCTGTTCGTCCTAGGGAACGTATCAGGCAACGTCTGGATGATCAGTCTTACGGACGCCCCACCAGAGCTAAGATTCGACGATGTATCGTTGCTGGAAGGCAGTCTCAAGTTTCCTCACGATCCAGCATTGAAGAGCAATCAAGAAGTGACAGAGAATCTCGAAGGAAACTACCTACTAACTCTGCCATTCAATCAACCTTGCAAACTGAAATTCGAAGCTATCACAGACAACTTCTCAAAGATTGAGTTTGATGGTGGTGATGATATTGCTACTTCCTGGAAAATCCCAGTTAATACAGCGCCATATCGTTTTTGGACTGACCATGGATTGGACGGTATCAATAAATTGAATATAACTAGCCTAAAGATGACTGTTACTTCAGCAGCTGGTGGTGATCCTGTTATCTGGTTATGGAATAGCACTCAGAAAGGAATACCTTATCAGCCTGATGAGGAAATTAAATGAGTGACGGATGGGATGAGGAAGCTTTTCAACTTCAGCAGACGTTTCTACAACGCTTGCAGAAGATGCCGCTCAAGGAACTCAAGTTCTTGCACAGAGAGACATTCAATAAGCTCAAGTCTAAATTCAATCCACGCATACCACCGTGGATGCCCCGCGTAGTGTGGGAACGTAGACTGTTCTTGCTGTTTGCTTCTCGCAATTACCATCAAGAGGGAGCGGAGAAGAAGAGGTTCCTCAGCCTATCCAAAGATGTCCTAACATCTACATTTAAAGGGAACTACCTAGAAAGCATAGATAAACAAGTCCAGCGCACAATGAATACCCACGGCAACTTTACAGCCGAACAGATAGCGTCAATGGACTTGGACACAGTAGAGAGATTCCTAATAAAGCTAGGTTATGAATGGGAAGCTGATTCCCTACGGCTTAGAGACTTGAAACAACTACTGTGGGAATACTTTAATCTCCCAGCTTCAGAGACATGGAAAACGAGGACGCAACGAGACGGGGAAACACGCCGTCTCAAGAAACCCCACAATTTCTCCATGAAGCTGAGGGATGTGCTTCTAGAAAATAGAGAGATGGGCTGGATCGAATTCTGTGACAAGTTTGGCGAGCGTATGCCTGCTGTCACACATGGATCATTTCGCACGTCCCGTTATGACCTCAAGAAGATGGGTCATGATATGCCACCATTGAAACAAGGAAGACCTAGAAAGGAATGACAGTCACTACTATCTTTGTCGATAGTCGTGAGCAGAAACCATTTGAATTTGCAAAAAAGTATAGAGGTATCACAGTCAAAACATCCCGCAAGAGATTGGAGACTGGAGACTACATTCCCCGTGGACATGGAGAGCCAAGGGGTGGGGTAGTTGTGGAACGGAAAGGCTACGGAGACTTCCTAGCTTGCATGACAAAGAGTGCGAGCCTAGGCCACTTCAAGAGACAACTAGAACGTCTGGAGAAGTGGGACAAACGAATCGTAGTTGTGGAAGGTTCACTATCGACATGCCAATACGGAGTTTACTCAGCGCGGAAGTGGTCACCGCTTACGTTAGCTATCAGAGTGGCTGGTCTTCAGTCACAATTCGATGTCCCAATACTCTTTGCAGAAAAAAGGAGTTGGGCTGCGTCTTTTGCTCTTGAGTGGATGATGCAATCAATTAATAACCTGAGAAATGGAGACGATTGAATGGAGCTAAGACTGAGCCATTCTCAAGTCAATGTAGCTCGTAAATGCTTATATGAATACAAGCTACACTATGTTAAAGGAGTAAGGAGAGCTACTCGCCCTACCTACTTCGCCTTTGGTATTGCAGTTCACGAAGGCATTCGTAGCTGGTATCAAGGACTGCCATTAGTAGTAGATGGCAAGCATCTTGTAGATAGGATTTACGAGCAGGAAATTGACCATAGCCGTGTAGATGCCATGACCCTTCAAAAGCTCAACGTAGAGAAAGCGAAGGTGCGTGGAATTGTCGAAGGCTACATTGGCCACTACTCAGACGACCTAACTAAGTATGATCGAATACTAACTGAGCGGGACGCTAAGATTCCGCTTGACGTAGATCAAAGTCTATTCAAGAATACTAAGTTTACCTACGCCACATTCTTTGGCTACCTTGACTGCCTAATCCAAGATAAGAGTGGAGATTGGTGGATCAAAGAGACAAAGACCACTGGCGACAATATAGATGACTTCATTGCAGCTGCTGCTTGGAGCGACCAGCTATGTGGCTACATGGTCCTAGCTAAGTCCATCCTAGGAGTCTGGCCTCGTGGCGTTCTTTTCGACGTTATCGTGAAGTCCAGTATCCAACAGCGCACGTCCCGTAAGCCTGAGTCGTTGAGTCAGTTCCAACGTCGATGCTACAACCTATACAAAAAGGAAGGTGCAGAGAAGAACCTATTTGTGAGAAGAGAAATACTATTCAATCCCCGTCACATCAAAGTTTGGAAACGGGAAATTCTCCTAGCAGCGGAAGATATTCTTGACTCGTTGGCTAGAAAGCGTTTCCCTATGAATACCGCAAGCTGCAAAGGCAAGTTCGGTATGTGTGATAAGTTTTCAATCTGCTCAACTGGGAAGATTCGTTCAGCCTGGTTTGATATTAAGAAATAGGACTAGTATGGTTAAGGTAAAAGTGAAGAAGTCTAAGAAGATTGTTGAGCCTAAGAAGGTTCGTAAGGCGAAGAAGGAAGTAGCTCCTGAGCCTAAGCGTCGTGGTCGTCCGCCTTCCTTGACGCCCCCTACTCCACGATCGACGGTCTCTTTGGAATGCACCACGATCGATAAGCTTCGTCGCTTGTGCCGTGCTTGGGAAGAGCATGACGGTCGTCTCCCCTCGGTGAATGAGATTGTTGACGATGCAGCTGAGATGCTGATGGACAACTATCGAGCTGACAATATCTCAATCCCCAAGGAAGCAAGGGCTCTTCGCCCCGGACCGAAGCCACGAGAGGAAGCGGATGACTGACCCATTGCAGGGAGCTATTATATTCCTACACGGATTTAATAAAGTAGGGAAAACCAACTTAGCTTATGGCTTCCCGCAACCAATGAGGTTCCTAGCTACAGAGCGGGGTCACAAGTGGGCTCCTGAGTCTGTGAAGAAGCGGATGATCTCTCTAAAGCCTGATACTGGGTGGGCTGACTTTCAGAAAGCAATTACAAAACTCAAGACATCGAAAGCTAAGACAGTTGTAGTTGATACTATTGATAATCTCTATCGTTGGGCAGTTCACTCAGTGATGGAGAAGAAGCATGGTCCGAATGGTCCTAAGCATCCTGGAGACATCGAAGACTTTGGTGCTTCTTGGGATGCGTGTCGAGTCGGATTCAATCGAGTCTTCAGCAAGCTCGGTGGTGTCTGTGAAGACATCGGTGCTACGTTGTTAATTGTATCCCATTCAACATACAGAACAATTGATGGCTTGGATTCAAAGTATGACAAAGTGATGACTTCTTTACCCGGTCAAGCTCAAGACATTTTGCTAGCCGAGCCTGATGAGATCTGGCACATGGGTTTTGGTGCAGATCCAGAAGAACGAATCCTCTACCTAATGGGACGGGAAGCTATCCAGTGTGGTAGTCGATCGCCCCACCTAATGAAAAAACAACTATCTCTTCCACGAGATCCTGTCAAAGCTTATCGAATGATAGCCAAGGCATACATGCACAAGGAGCAGTAGTATATGGGTTATGCAGACAGACTGAAGAAGCTTAATGAAGCATACAAAGACAGCAAGGTTAAGAAGGGAGGTATTGGTGCCCGACCTGCTGACGGAGACTACCACCTCCGAATTGAAAAGGCCCAGCTCTCTGAAGTTCCCAAGGGCAAGCTGAAAGGCAGTATGCAAGTCGTCTGGGTCTGCGCAGTTGCAGGTGGTGATGACGCAGGCAAGAAGTTATTCAAGAATGTTATTATCGAAGGAGTTACTGCTGATATTGGGCTTGGTATTCTCAAGGGTGATCTGGAGACCCTTGGTTTGAAGATGCCCAACATCTCAAAGCTTGTAGGTAAGGACGGCATCTTAGGTCAGTGCGTAGGCAAGGTTCTCAACTCTAGGCTGATTACCAATGAGAAAGATCCTCGCTGGTATAAAATCTACTTCAATGAACTAGTTGAGGAGATGCCAGAGGAAGATGACATCGAGCCAGCAGAGGATGACGATGATGACGACATGTTTGATGATGATGTCGAAGAAGAAGCAGACGAAGAGGATGACGATCTAGAAGAAGTCCTTGTAGAAGATGACGATGACGAAGGTGAGCCTCCTGTCGATGGCGAACCTGATGACGATGATGCAGACGAAGACGAAGGCGAACCTGCTAAGCCTGCAAGTAGGACTAAGAAGAAGTCCTCCTCAAAGAAGTCTAAGAAGTCCAAGAAGAAAGCTAAGTCCAAGGCAAAGGTAGTCGAAGAAGACGATGATGACGACTGGGCAATGACTGACGAGGACTAGTGATGAACAGAGCCGATCTAATAGCTACTATTGCTTATAGAGACGGCTTCTCACACCGCACGGCGACAGCGATGGTTACTCTTGTATTGAGAGCCATCGCTGTTGCGTGTCGTGAGGACGGAGAAGTCAAACTAAGAGGTTTTGGCACCTTCACAGTCAGACCTAATAAAAGAGAGTATAAACTACCAAACGGAACAACTCAGAAAGGTAAGCCTTCAATTAAATTTGTAGCAGGCAACTCTTTCAGAAAATATATTCGCGGCGAACGAAATTCCCCTGATTTTGGAGCAGAGGATGAAGACACCGAAACAGAGACTCCTGGATATAATAGATCCATCTGAGTTTTGGCAGACCGAATTCCCCGAGTGGACAGAAGGCAATGTTCAATGCCCACGAGTAGACTTACATGAGCAAGGAGATGCAGCATCTAGTCTAAGTCTGTCCGCTACAGGGCAATTCCACTGTTTCGGTTGTGGGTGGAAAGGCACTTCTATTCTTGGCTACTACACAGACAGATATTGTAGTGGCGTATTCTCAAGAGCCTTGGCTATCCTCTTTGAGAAATATATTCAACCACTAGTAGATCCCAAGCTTGTAGACGAAGCTCATGAATCGCTTATGAGGCGGAAGAAAGTTCGACAGCATCTACTTGCTAAGCGTGGATGGGATGACACAGCTATTACCCGCTTCAAACTAGGATGGCACCACGAGGGTAGGAGACTGACGATCCCAGTAATGAATATGGCAGGGATGGTAGTAGACTTCCGACGCTATGATGCGCTTGGGCTACGGAAGAAGGAGCCGAAACTACTCCAGTGGGACAAGGCACAAGCAGGACTGTTCTATCCCCTATGGAATGAGGAGGATCCTTTCAAGGAAAATGAAGTCTTTATTTTGGAAGGTGAGCCTGACGTAATCCTAGCTAGGCAGGAAGGTCTCAATGCTGTGACCATCACGGGTGGCTGTGACGTGCTAGGAGCGGTCCCCTACGACGTTCTAACGATGTTCGAAGGGAAACACGTCGTAATCTGCCTAGACAACGATACAGCAGGGGAGAAAGCCTCTCAGAAGCTCGCTAAGAGGATGGCTGCTGTCGAGGTAGCCTCAATCAGAGTCCTCAATGTGCCAAGAGGGAACGACTTCACTGATTACATAGTTGAGGAGGGAGGGACTGTTGAGCAGCTGTTGAAGCATGTTCGCACTACTCCCTACTCAGTCAGGCCAATCACAAGGAAGATTACAGACCTCGCTCTCTCTGAGACTTCCAGACCTGAGTATGTAGGAAAGCCAGTCCAGACTAAGATTCTAGCCAGTGGCAAAGGCGACACTCCCTATATTGTGCCTAAGAGAGTGGAGTTCAGATGCCAACCAGAGAATGGCTACTGTGCTGTCTGTCCATGTGCTGACTCAGGTAAGTCTGACTACTTTATCCATGCTGATGATCCTCACTTCCTCTCATGGCTTCTTACCCCTACTGCTAAGCAACAAGACCTAGTCAAAGCTTCCATAGGTATCTCTTGTAGAACACAGATGTCTCTGACGTTCCTAGAGCAGCAGACTGTGGAGTTAATCACACTCATCCCTGCGCTACAGAACAAGGATCTAACGGAAGAGACAGTTAGCAAGTATGTGAATAGAACTGGCTACTATGTTGGTCATGGGCTGGAGACCAATAGACACTTCGTAATCCAAGCTATCCCACAGCCACACCCAAAGAGCAAGGAGAGTGTGCTCGTAATTAAAGATGCTCAAGGGGCTAAGGATTCCTTTGAGACTTTCGAGCTGGCTGAGTCTGAGGTTGAGGAGTTAAAGAAAGTCTTCAATTCATCAGATCCTTGGAAGACAATGAAGCGGATAGCTAATGTCTTGTCTCGGAATCACACTAAGATTCTTGGGCGAGCTGATGTGCATGTCGCTGTTGATCTCTGTTTCCACAGCCCCCTAGCTTTCGAGTTCGACGGTGCTGCTATTCCAAAAGGCAGTCTAGAACTTCTATTGCTTGGGGATACACGAACAGGGAAAGGCTCAATAGCTGAGGGTCTAGTGCGGCTTTACGATCTTGGGACTGTAGTCTCAGGAGAGAATTCTAGTTTCATGGGCTTGGTTGGAGGAGTGACAAAGCTGGGTGGTCACTTCACTCTTCAATGGGGAGCGTTTCCCCTCAATCATGGTCGGCTAGTCGTAGTCGATGAAGTATCTGGACTAGACGAAGTTCTGGGGAAGCTATCTCGTGTCCGTTCGGAAGGCATAGCAGAGATCAACAAAGCAGGCATCCACAGTAAGACGAATGCCAATACTAGAATTATCTGGATTGCCAATCCGAGAAAGGGACGTGAGATAGCTGACTTTGGAACGGGTGTAGAAGCCATCCTCAACTTAGTCAGAACTCAGGAAGACGTAGCTAGGTTCGACCTGGTAGTCATAGTCAGTAAAGATGAAGTTGATGCAGTAGATATTAACAAACGTGCTAAGGAGCCGATCGAGACTAGATATACTCCTGAAATACTTCGGAAGCTGGTGTTGTGGGCTTGGTCTAGGAAAGCTAGTCAGGTTCACTTCACTAATGCAGCAGTAACGTATATCCTGAATAGATCAGTGGAGCTAGCAGATAAATACTCAGCAGCGATACCTCTAGTGCAGGGAGAGAACATCCGGTTCAAGCTAGCCAAGATGGCAGCCGCTGTTGCTGGGAGGGTATTCTCCTCTCCTGATGGGGTCCGCCTCGTGGTTCGTGAAGAGCACGCCAAGATAGCCACGAGGTTGCTGCAATGGTTTTATGATAAGGATGTATGTGGATATAACAAATTCAGCTCAGCTCGCCAATCCAAAGACAAGCTTGTCAACATTAAAGCTATCGACGAAATCTTTGAGATGTTCCCAGAGTCATGGTCAGATGTCGTTGATGGTCTTATCGAAGCCAGAGAAATTACAGTTAGGGACTTCCAAGACTGGTTCGACATTGAACGAATCGTCGCAGATAAATTTGTAGGCACTTTGGTTCGGTGTCATGCACTTCGAAAAGCAGCCCGTGGAGGGTTCTATGTCAAGAGACACGGATTCATCAAGTATCTCAATTCCATGCAGCAGAAAGGACTACCTTCTAGCAGGTAATCTAGTCCTCAATGAAGTCAAGGACAGGCTTGAGATCGGATCGATCAGAGCACACCTAGGAGTCCCTGGACTGCTCGCTCTACTAGATGACAAGATCAGGAGGTTCAGTGCTACAGAAGATACTAATGAGCTTCTGGGCTTAGCTGTTGACGCCCTAGTGGTCTTTACTCAGCAGTTGAAACTCTATGGTTCTTTAGAAGAGTATATTGTCGAAGCTAAAGTGTCACCTAAAACTCGAAGACCTTCCAAAAAATCGAAGTCAAATAAGCGAAAATCCACAGTCCTCCCAGAGTCATCGGGTCCACCAGTAGAGGGAACTATTTTCTTATCTCCATGTCCTCGTTGCCAAGAAGTAGCGACAGAAGCAGGCCCGCTTACTAGAGATCTACCAGACCAAGTGTGTGCGGAGTGCGAAAGCCAACTACCTGGAGGAGAGCTTGATGCAGAAGGCTACCTTAAATGGATTCAAGCAGGTTCATGATGGATGCCCTTGACTACAATGAAGTAAGTAAATGCAAGCTCTGCCCTCACCTCGGACTAGATCATGTGCCATCAGAAGGAGCGATGGACGCAGACTTAATGCTAGTAGGTAATCAACCTAACCTCCACGAGATCAAAGCTAAGCGTCCCATAGCAGGGAAGTCAGGCGACCTACTGTCCTACATGCTAGCTGAGCTACCTCTTGGGAGAGAGGATGTCTACATAGCTAACCTACTCAAGTGCAGACCAGGGAAGGACTGTCGAGGCACGAACGAAGAGAACAAGACCTGCTTCAATGCTTGGCTGAAGGAAGAGTTCAGGCTAGTCAAACCAAAGGTGACTGTCTTCCTCGGTCGCGATGTGTGGACAGCAACTCCTGCTAAGTGGAAGCCTAAGCATGGCAAGGTGATCAAGACTAACATGGCTGGGACTATCATTTATTGGTATCACCCCTCCTACTACCTACAAAGAGGGAATGTTGGTGGGTTCATGAAGCTAGCAGGGATTATTGATAGGGAGCTAAACAAGTAGTGAGATACCTAGCATTAGACTGCGAATCTAGAGGCCCCAAAGCAGTCAATGCTAGGTCTCAAAGCACACTCCTAACCCACATCTCTTGGTGGAATGAGCATGGCGATGGAGAAGTAGTTCCCTTCCTACATGGAAGGTGCCACGAGAGTTGGGAGTCAGTGCCAGAATGGGATAGTAATAAGGGGTTAGTCAGAGCGATGGCTTCCCCTAATGTCACTAAGCTATTCTGGAATGCTAAGTATGATTTGCTGATGTTCAAGAAGTCGAACGTCAAGGTGCGAGGACCGATCATCGACGTGATGTTGGTAGCTCGCATCCTCCACACAGCAGAGAGGACAGGGACATATACACTCAAGCACTTCGCTCGCAAGCTACTAGGTTATCTTTATACAGAGGAGACCAAGCTAAAGAAGTGGATCTCCATGCAAAAGAGAGCCAAGCTTGATGCTTCATATGGTGCTGCCCCTCGAAGGATCAACGGTCCCTATGCTTTGCTCGATGCAAAGGCGACGTTCGAACTGTTCTGGATGTTCAAGAGCACAATTGAGTCACCCTCAGTCAGAGCGTTGTTGAAGAGAGAGCATAAAGTATTAAGAACTACCATGGAAATGGAAGACCGTGGATTACTAATAGATAACTCCCTAACTCTCGACCTCATGGCTTCTTGCTCTAAAGAAATGCAACGGGTTAGAGGAGAGATAGCTGACGCCACAGACAGTCCAGAGTTTAATCCTAACTCCTCTCAACAGGTAGCTAAGCAGTTCTTTACAATACCGAAGAGGAACCCAGTATCGATTAGCCCAGGTGGTCTGCCTTCAACAGATAAGGTAGCCATGCTTATCTTGAGGGACCATTATGAGGATCCACTAGCTCAGACTATCCTTGACTGGAGGAAGGTCTACAAAGCTAGAGGCACCTACTTGAAGAAGTTCCTAGAGGATACCGATAGCAACGGAGTGCTCAGAGGTAGCTTCAATCAGAGTGGCACGAGGACAGGCAGGTTCTCTAGTTCCGGTCCTAACCTACAGAACATCACTAGACCAGGGAAGTCACCGTCAGAGCGACTGAGAGAGTGCTTCATAGCTAGGCCAGGCTTTGCATTCATCTGTATGGACTACAACCAGATTGAGCTTCGCCTTGGTGCTCACTTCTCATGTTGTAAATCTATGCTTGAGGCTATTAGTAAAGGGGAGGATCTGCATGGTGTCACAGCCCGACGCATGTTCAATGTCAAACCAACAGACCCAGACTGGAAGACCAAGCGACAGATCTCGAAGACTTTGAACTTCGCTATCTTGTATGGGATTGGGCTAGAAGAGTTCAGGAATACTATGATTAGAGAGAGTGAGATGTATTTCTCTCTGCTAGATTCCTCAAGATTCATCAGACGATACAAGGAAGTTCACCCTGAGATAGTCGCCTACTTCGATGAGATTAAGATCGAGTCTACTAAGACAGGCGGAGTTACTAATCCCTATGGTCGCTTCATGGAAGTGCCCAGGCATAAGCAGTATGTAGGGGTTAACTACAAGATTCAGAGCACAGCAGCTGATCTAATCAAAGAGCGCATGACTCTCTGTAGGGACATCCTCAAGCCTACGATGTCAGGGCTAGTGATGATCTGCCACGATGAGCTAGTCTTCGAGATGTGGCGTGATGACATGCACCTCTTGCCTCAACTGAAACAGACTATGGAAGAACTTAGTAGGTTCTCAGTTCCACTAACTGTGTCTGTATCAGGAGGCGAGAGATGGGGGAAGAAGAGAGAACTACTACTAGAAGATGATATCAATCACCCATGTTATGATGGACTTAGCATCCTCAAACATGGCTATTAGTAGTCGTTCTCCTGTCATCCAGAACTCAACAGGTGCGTCTTCTAAGACGAAGATGACATTCCGACAGCTAAGCGACAGGGTTAGAAGAATGCACAACGCGCTCCAAGTTCGCAACCTTAGCTGATAGTTCTGCTTTGAGTTTCCCACTGTCCGAGTTCCTCTTAGATAGCCACGCTGCTCCAGCCCCACCTGTTAGGCCCAGAGCAATAAGGATGTTCTTGATGAGTGCCATGAACTCTTGGATGCCAGACAGCTTCTTGTCCCCATTCAAATCAGAGACAGTGAATGCTGAGCGTAGGTTGGCTACAGTCGCAACATACTTCTCCCCCTTCTCTCCGAGTTGAGACAGTCCTTTCTCAATAGTATCGAAGGTCCGCTGGATAGGCTCAGTCTTAACCTCAAGCTTGTCAGCAATAGTATTAAGCTTAGCTAGTCCAGAGTTCAGTCTTTCCCAGGCAGTGCAGGACGCAAACATGCTAAGGATAAGAGGGATTAGAAGCAGTCGTCTCATAGTATCACCAAATTTGGGCTAGTGTGGCGTTAGTCCATCCAGCATCAGGACCAGTCGGGACAATCCACTGACTATAGAAAGTGTATCCAATACCTTGCAGTCCCTTCAAAGTATGAACAGCTTGAGCTGCATTAGCGTTGACAGTCCACAATGTAGTCTTGATTACGTTAGCTACTAGGGTCGGATCAGTAGGACAGTTAGCTGCTTTCCTAGACGCTGCTAGAATGTGAACTACTGGAGTAGTGTTTGCCGTAGCAGTAGTAGTCAGGTCGAAAGTCACTGACGGCGGAGGACCAGTAAGGATAGTGATATCACAAGACGCAGTAGCAGATATGCAAGTCTCATTAGTTCCATACTTAGCAGTCCATCCAATATCAGGTTGAACTACTGGAGGTTGCATCCCAGCAGCAGAAGGCCAGTAACTATTATTATTTTGATCGACTAGAACTTTGTCAATCAAAACTAATGTGTCTGAGATGGGAGACTTCTGATAGATAAAGAGATAACTCTTTCCATCAGTGTCCTTCTTAGTGATAGGGATCATGCCCCATCCCATCGATTGGGTGGGAGCTTCTACATCTGTAAGGACTAGACCAGTGTCCGGTCCTTCAACAATAGTCAAGTCAACAGTCATTTCACAGCCTCCAATTTGGCGATTCTTTCTGAGTGTTCGTCAAGTTTTGTATCCAATTTTTGGACAGTATTGTCCAATGATTTCACAGAGTTTGTGAGAATTTGTGATGTAGTATTAATCTTAGCAATTGCCCAGACTACAGTTACTACGAGCACAAGAATATGAATGAAGAGAGTCAACAGTTCCATATTATCCGTTACAATTGCTACCATTATTTCCTCGTGGCAGCATCTGTAATCCTACTTCGATAATAGTCAGACAGTTCAGAGTCACCACGTTTGATGGCGTCCTTCTCAGCCCACTGGAATCGACGGATCCATTTGTCTGCTTCAAGTTGCATTATCGAGTGGTATCGTTCTGGATCGATAGTGTATGCCCGTGCAAAGAAGGCGTCTAGTAGCCTAGCCTGCAAGGTCGGTGCTTCCTCCCTGATATTAGTGTTATCCCATTGCCAATCAAGCCAAGTGACGATCCAGTTAACGGCTCTCACATTAGTTACTAATGATTCATTCATCAGTAAGTTCATGGCACCTAGTGGACCCTCGAAAGGATTAGCTCGACGGGAGAACCCAAGACCTCGGAGCACACCAGAACGAGCAGGCTCTCCGGGCACACGTTCGATAGGTCTCCCCTCACCATGGAATAGATCTGAGATCCTAGAGCTGAATAATGATCTATTAAATAACTGCTCAGCTGGATACTTCAGGAAGGGAGTAAGACCATCTACTACAAATTGAGCAGCACCAGTAGGCCCACTGACTAACCGTCTAACATCAGCCATTGGAAGGAGGAAGTCACCAGTAGCTATGACTAGCTTTCCATTCTCCCTACCAATAGTAATAGCCCAACGGTCAGAGAGCCATGAGGGTAGCTCTTCCTCAGTAGCAGGGCCCCCAGCACCACGTTCGATATCATCGACAGCAGACTTGATTCGGTAGTGCTTGACTGGATCGGTAGCCATTGTCTCTAGCATTCTTGGAGTATTAAATCTCATCCAAGAATAGAAAGGCACTACTCTTTTTAGAACTCGACGCTCGAACAGGTTGAGTTCATCATAGTTATAGAACAACTTCTTTACATTAATAGCTGCGTCTTCGAACGATCCGCCCTTCTTCCACGCATCATAGAAGGCAGCGAAACGGAAGTTGTTCTCTAGCATCCCAGAGAAAGATCGACCAGCTTCGAGAAGTTTATTATCAAAGATGATTGAACCAGAGATCAAGTTAGAAGCAGGCGTTAGTCCACGCTTCACCGATTCCCGGAGGACTGCATCTGATGTCGGAATGAACTCATTGATGTGTAAGCCACCTGATAATCCACCCTCATGGACGAAGGCTCCCCAGATGTCAAAGAGATTAGAAGTGTCTCCGAATGCGTTAACGTGAATCTCGTTACGTAGCAGGGCTTCAGCTTGGGCAAGAGGTATGCGTCCTCTATTATAGTTATTGATAGTCTTGAGACCCTTGAAGGCTTTAGAATAGCTATCGACATCGACCTTACCTAGCCACCCTAGAAGGACATTTGAGAAGAAATTTCGAACTGAGTAAGGGAAGACAGCAGGCGGGAGGAATAATGTGGTCTCCTTGAAAAGCCTATTGAGTGGGTCAAAGAACTTAGTCAGGAAATTATCCCAGACACCACCTTGATTTGATAGCAGTCCGAAATAGTTATCCATAAAGTCCATAGCTTCACGAGTAAAGACAGTCATCTCTACTCCTTTGATACCCTTACGAGCCATGGTCTTAGTCTGGATCTTCATGTAAGGAGAAGCCCAGTTACCAGCTACGAAGTCATCTTCAGTCAGCAAGCCACGGGACACAGCATCACTAGCCCAAGCTCGATCAACTGAGACTATCCCAAAGTTAGGGTCGATCTCCCCTTGCAACGGAAAGCCCTGGTGCATCTGGAAATTTTCGCCTGCCATTGCTTGATCAAATATCTCATCTGCCTGCACGTCCAGCTTGCTGAGCTGATCGTCAAAGCCGTCGATGATTGCTTGGTCAACGCCCGCAGGATCTGCCAATGCAGCCCTTCTCTCCTGTTGCAACTCTGCGATCCGGTCGGACAGAGTATCGAAGCGTTCCCACTGTTTAAGTGTGTTCCCTTCCACTCCCTGTCGTTGTATGTAAGTATCGATATCGCCCTTCCAAACGACGATGCCATTACCTGGATCGGTGAGTGCGTCATAAGCTGCCTTGTTAGCTATAGCCTTTGCGGAAAGATCCCGGCGCATAGTGGTAGCCAGGATTGGATCTTCCATAAAGAATGTTGCAGCCTTCGGGTCTACCTCAGCAAGAGAGCGCATGAACTTAGATCCGTGGAGTTTATCGAACGCTGCGATATCCTCTGATGATAACTGTAGATCTTTAAATAGTTTGTTCACCTCTCTGGTAGTTAAGTCTGAAAGTTTCCGTCCTTTGAAGTTTTGAATCCAATAATTGAAATGTTCCTTCTTACCCTTGCCACTGAACATCACTTGACCAAGCTCATCCAGCTTAACCAATAGCTCTGGTGTCATGAAGCGAGGGAAGTAGCCAGCTCTTACATTAATAGGCAAGCCTGCTTCTAACTCTCGAAGAGCAGTCTCATCTAGATTCTTCTCTACCCAACTGAAGAGGTGTCGAATAGGCCCCTCTGGCATGTTGAGAGATCTGTCCGAGATAGCTACTGCACCTCGTTCATCATAGAGATTTAAAGTGGTGCCTTTAAGATTATCAGGCAGGTCCATCTTAAAATCTTTGGAAGTCACATCCCCAATGGTTGAGTCCTTCCGATAGATCTGATCCCAAACATCCTCACTAAAGGGAGTCTGGAATCCTAGTTGCATCTTATTATCAAAGCCTGCTTTCTCTAACTTCTTAGCAAGCTCCTTCATTCTCCGCTCAACTACTTCAAGCTCTCCATGAGTAAGCCTCTGCATTGCTTTCATGCCTAGGACATTACTAATCTGGACGCCATCCTTTGCGAAGACTCCATACTCTTGCATAGATCTCGGAGCTTGACCGAAGAGGTCAGTCATCAACTTGTCTACGCTGGTATGAGTAGGCGCAAAGATGAGAGAGCCAGACATCGAATAGGCGAACACACCGTTTGGCTTAGTAGTCAATCGACCAACTGTGTCTCTCACTCCATGCGATTGCAGGATAGTTTGGTCTGGATCAATAAAGATTTTCTTCTTAGCTAACAAGCTCTTGGTCTTAGGGCTTGCAAAGAATGTCAAATCAGCTGGGAGTAGCGGACCGATCGCGGAGGCTGGCCGAGCTTCGAGTAAGCTTGATGCTCTCAATGCGATAGGTGAAGTTCCAAAGATATCAACGCGAGCAGCACCTGTGAGGTTAGGAGCCTGTTGCCTGACGTAGCCCTTGGCGATCTCAGTAAGCTCCTCCGCTGACTTAGCTAGGTTCGTGAACTCTAACCCTTCATCAGTAGTGCGGATAATGGTGCGGCCAGTGCGAGCTGTGTAATCGCCAACAGCAGACAGCTTGGATGCTTTGGTAAACACACCTGAGTTATTCAGAGCCTCTGTAAGCTCCTTGAATCGCTCCTTCATCACTTGAAGCTCGCCACGCATGATAGCGAAGTCGGAGGCAAGGGGACCACGTTGCGCTGTCTCAGCAGTGCCATGTGGAAGGCGAAGCTCTGGTGACACATGACCGATCAACTCTAATGGATCATTAGACTGCTTGACCAGCTCCTCTAGACGGAGAAATGCAGCACGCGAGTTCTCAATCTTGCCGTCAACACCGATAGCATCGAGGAAGGCACGCTCGGAATCGCTGAACCAACTAGGACGCATCCGCTGCACCCCTTGGTCCTGACTGAATCGACGAGAGAACCACTGCGCCATCTGATAGAGAATATCACTCTCATCAAGGGCTTCAAAAGCTGAGTCTCGAACAGCAATAGGTCTGTTCATCTCATCCAAGATGCGCATGTCATGGGGCAGTTGCTCTCTTACCTGTGCAGCAAGAGCATCATAACTAGCAGGCTTGCTTGACATCACATCTACAGCCGACTGAGTAGCGCCACGAGGGAGAGATTCAGGCAGGGTAGCCCTAGTAATATCCCCAATGTAATCCTCGCGAATCACTGGCACCGCTTCTAAGCCTAGGTGTCGGGCTGCTGCTAGTCTCTCTAGTCCTTCAGAGATATATACTTGACCACGATCATCAACTCTGATCTTGATCGGCTGCATGACCCCAGCTTGGTCCATCTCGTTGGCGATGAGATCAATGCCTAGTCCTTGGATGGTCTCTTCATCAAGAACTTTCGCATAGCCAGCGTTATGTGACTGTAGCAAATCCTCCACATTAAAAAAGCGGACAGTATCGTCACCCGTAAGCTTCTTTGCATTCGGTGATAGATCTTGGAAATGAAGATCAATTGCCTTTGTCTCCTTGACTGCATCTAGTCTGAATGCTGCATCATCACTACCGAGGATAGAAAACTGGAAGTCTTCCGTAGCTCCGATCTTCCCAAACAGCTTATTCCGCATTGTGTTTCTAGACATGCGCGCTGCATTACGGATCCGACCTCCCTTCGCCTTAGCTCTGACTCTGCCAATTGAAGTAGGATCGATAATCTGAACTTCTCCGCTCGCCCCAATCATCACCTTGCTAGGAGATAGATCTTTAAAGAAGTATCCCTTCTTAGCCATGATGGCAGATATCTTCTCTAGGTTCTCAAGATGCACATTCGTCCACTGAGCACCAGGAGATACGCCCAAGTTAGATGTGACTAGGTAGTAACCATCCCTATCGGCTGATGCTGCGAGAGTCTTATGTAAGCGTCTTAAAATTGAGCTACTTGCGAATAGGTTCTCTGCCCCGCCCCGCATTACTACTGTCCCGCCCCCAAAACTAGCAAAAGGAGCTAGACCAGGGATATCCAGCTTACTTAATTCTTCCATCTTAGCTGCAAGACCTAGACGGGAGGCGTCTTTAGGGCTAGGCAATTTAATTACAATAGATTCAGCATCTAAATAGAAGTTGTCCCCGTTAGTAATGACGCTCTCAGTATGGAAAGAGCCTGCTCGGAAAGCTCGCTCTGCTCTAACTATAGACTGAGTTATTTGATCCGTATTCTTCACACCTCGAATTACATCTCCAACACCAATCAACTCCCTCTGCTGATTAGTTAGATCTAATCCTTTGATACCAATCTCAGCAGCATGTCTGTTGCTTTCTTTGATACCACTAAAGATCTCTTCATGCTTCGTGTCGATGATAGAGCGGAGCAGCCTAGTTTCTACACCACCGAAGACATCCTCCATCTCATCAAGGATTCGATGAACATCTTTAGGATCAAAGCCTTTACCGATGAAGTTGTATTCGCGTAGTGCTTCCTCAGCATTGAAGTTCTTAGTGGCAGCTGTGGACCTAGTTGCCTTATTGATAATCTGAGCTAGGAACTTCTTCACATCTGTATCAGGGATGTGAGCACCAGCAGGCAGCATCTTATTGAGACCAGCAGTAGCTAGCTCTTTAGCCTTGGTCCCTGCTCGCATGAATGGTTGCAAGGTAGCATCTAAGACTGCATCTAATGGCTTAATCTTAATAGCTGATCTAGCAGCACGGTCTTCTCTAGGGATGCCCCCAAGCCTACGGATGATAGGATTGTCATAGGGATTGAGACCGAGGATTGTTTGTTGCCCTGATCTGACACGCTCGAAGAATGTCTTCTTCTCAACTAAGTCTTCAATAGGGATGCCCTTCTCTTTCTGCATCATCTCCAGCCACTCGTTGGCCTTCTGAAGTGCAGGCATCTGCTTCTCGAAACGCTTGATGCTCTTAGCTGCTGTCTTAGCTGGCTTTATTCCAAGCTCAACATCCTTTGCTAGCTTAGCGACACCACCAGGACCACCGTAGCCTAGACCCTTCCGCAGAACTTCGAGCTGCCCTACTGCATCGATCTGAGCGAAGCCCTTGGATGTCATCGTAGCCCGCGTAGCCATACGTCCAAAGGTTCCAGCCTTCGTAAGCTTAGCGACACTAGCTACATTTAATGGGTCGAGAGGATTGAGAACAGCTGCTGCCAATCCAAGCGGCATGTTGACTAGCAGGTTAGCAGTGGTGCTCTCCCCGCCTGTCACATCCTGTGCAATATCAAAGAAGCTAGCTTGATCGTAGATGCTAGAGGAGTCAGAGCGATACTTAGGATCATCAGAGAAGACACTACCAATTAGTTTAACTAGCCATTCCTCGGGTTTACCGACATAGTATAGACTGTCTTCAAATAGATTGGTCTCGTCTTCTGGTGCTTGTGCCCTGCCTACCACGCCTATCTTGGGCGCACGGTTAGCTTCTAATTGCTGTCGGACACTATCTACTGATGAGAGGTCGCTCATTTAACTTTCTTCTTGAATGCTTCCAAATCAGTCCAGCCAAGTCTGCGTAGAACAGGAGCTAACTTATGAGCATCACTGAAAATCCTATCCATTACTGAGAAGTCAGATGGTTTTTTATTAGCTGTCCCCTTCTTGATCTCTGCCAGCACGTCAGCTGGATCCCAAGTGATTAGCTCCATGAAGTCTTTGCCCAGAGCTTTACGGAAGTCGACAGCGTTACCCCTCCTAGCTCCCCTATCTCTCAAACCGAATTGCACTGCACCCATGCGACTGATATCTGAGCCAGGCTTACCACCTGATGCACCGTAGGAAGCGTATGCAGATCGGACCTTCTTCAGCATCTCCGACTCAATAAATGCAGCATTAACTGTGTTGTCAATCTTAGTAGCTACCTTTCCTTGCAGTCGTTCCTGCTGCTTAGAGATCCTCTCTGATGCTACCCGCCTCAGATCCTTCGGGGACTTCCAGACACCGTCCTCCATTGCTTTACGAATGGCAGTAGCATCTGTCATCTCTACCCCATTCGGGAACTTACCAGTAGCGATAACCTCAGCACTACCAGCAGCATCCCCTGGAATAACCATCAGTCCACGTTGATCTAGGTAAGCTTCTACCATCCCCTGCTCTGTCATAGGGCTAGTAAGCAGTCCTCGTGGCCCTCTTACTTGAGCACCACGTTCTTGAGCTGCTTGCTCAATCACATCAAGCATAAGCATGGCTTGTGAGTGTGAGGCTTCTAACCCTTCCGTGAAGAATGGAAGAGTCGTAGCTGTCTTACCAATGCGCTCTGATTCTCTTGCAAGATGCTTATTAAAAGTAGCCTGCAATTGGCCTCTGACTTCTTTAACCGATCGCAATACAATCTCAGGGGAACTGGATTGGTCGAGGACATCGGACGCCACGAGGGAAGGATTGAACTCTGACTTAGCAAGGGCAGTTTTAACGGCACTGTGTGTAGCGTTATAGACCCTTCCTGAGACACCTGCAAACGAGGGAACATCTGTCGAAATAGCGCGGAGGTAGCTGGTGTTTCCTTGTCCATAGTTGAGCTTCCTCGCCTGAGCTTCCCCAGTCTCTGGCTTCCCTTCAGCTAGCTCAATCTTTGCTTCATGTTCAATCTTAGCTAGTTTAAGTTTAAAATTCTCTCGCCTACCTTCTAGCTCAAACTTTTGCTTTTGATCTACTCTCTCTGACTGCAACTTTGATGCTTGTTGCAGTCCAAATAGCTGTAGCTGTTTAGCAAAGTCCTGCTTACCTTTAACTTCGCCAAGCATAGCTTTGAAAGCTTCAGTTCCACTTCGCCGTCTAGATGCTAAATCAGCAGAGACAGTTGATTGAGCGATGCCAAAAATGCTACCTGTAATAGCATTCTTTTCTTTCTCTAGGATCTTTATTTGATCATCATTAGTGGGGTCGTAGAGTCCAAGTGTCACCCCCTGTAGCAATCGCTCTCCAAAATTTGGAGTGTCGGCTTTCAGACTGCTAATCTTTTCCTCTAGGCTGCCTACTTTATCAATACGCTCAGTGACAAATTCACCTAACGCTGCTGCCATTCGAGCAGATGGAGAGTCTTGAGACTGGAAGGTAGCTTGCAGAGTTTTCATCTGCTCAGGAGACATGCCCGGAGCATTCAATTGCTGTTGCAAAGATTGAAGTTGCTGCGTGATCGGGTCCATCGCAACAGCAAGAGGAGCAGGTGGACCGAATGGAACTCCAGCATCAACAGCTTGTCTCTTAATGAGAGCAGTCTTTACCTGAGCTTCCTCAGCTTTAGCTTGAGTCAGATCCGCCTTCGAAACTTCACTGCGAGCCTTGCTCTGCTCAGCTACCTGCTCAAAAGGACTAGGAGGAGCAGTCTGACCACTAGCTGTGGAAGGACCGGGCTTCTCTTTAGAGGTTGATTTAGATTGAGTAGTAGCTACCATTAAACTATCCCTTCTTAGCTGTTTGTTGGTCAATGATAGAGCCAGCAAACTGACCTATGCCTTGCCCAAGCATAGAGGATGCGCCAATACCTGCCTGCAAAGCTGAGGAGGTAGCTTGCTGCCCACCACCTGCAAGTCCAGTGATCCCAGACAGCATCTGTTGACGCAACGCTAATTCTTGAGCACGTTTATTAAATGCGAAATCACCCTGAGCTTGGATGTTCTGAAGTCTAAGACCTGTGGCTTGACCCAAAGCATTAGCTAAAGCGGTAGCTTGCTGTGGAGCTGAAGCACGAGCCCCTGCTGCTCCGATACCAGCTGCCCCTCCACCAAATGCGAGGCCACCTCTACCACCTGCTGCTGCTCTTGCTGACTCTAAAGCTGCAACCTGACCACCTGCTGTGCTAGACAACGCACCTGTCGTCAAGTTTCGTTGGAGGTCATCGATCAAACCAGGAGCTTTATTGAATAAGTTATCCTGTGCGCGACCGAGAAGAGGGTCATTTCGCAAGCCTTGTAGTTGGTCTGCGAAGCCTCCATCTCCTAGAAGTAGTTCATTACGGTAACGAAGAAAGTCAGGGAAAGCTCTGTTAGCTGCTTTACGAGCAGACTTCTTTCCTAGTAGACCACCAACGATTCCGCCTAGTGCGTCGCTGAATCCCATGGTTACTTCTCCTTCTTGCTCTTGCTCTTATCCACCATGCCTTTAATGATTTCCAGAGCCATAGTCACTGTTGCATGGTCTTCCCTATTCAGATGAACTTGAGCGACCATCTTATCGAGAATCTCATAAGCTTGCTGTGGCGTCATAATGCTATTATCCTTATACTACTACACTATCTGCGCCAGTTCTGACTTCTAGAATATTTACATTAGCAAGTATGCCTGTATCAATCTCAGAGTCAAGACTGTCAATATCCAAGCCAGCCAAAGCTAAAGCTAAACAGAGGTCAGTCAGAACTTGCTGGATCTGTCCTGCTACCAACCCTCGTGCCATAGCTTTAGTTCTAGCATTTGTAGAGTCCAACTTACTTGCTCCAAGTTTGAGAAGAGCAGCCTCTACCTTCGCTCGGAAGGAAGGATCTTGTGCTGACCAGTGTTGTGCTTTGTATCCCATTATCTATCTCCTATACAAGTTGTTCGACTGCATCAATCAGCCAGCTAGTGACAATACCACCACAGATGGTGACATCATGAACGAAGCCTCCGTTATCAGTCCAACCCACAGTCGGGTTAGTTCCTAGTCCATCAGTTCCATTGCAATTAAAGTTCGTGTCAGCTCTCACTTTCGCAGAGCTGTGTATCTTTTCGAGAGCCGTGACACCGACTCCCCATCCAGTCGAGGATAAGAGTGCTCTTGAAGTTCCTGCTGTAAACCACTCAAGAGTGTCTGCGGTATTGTTGTATCGGACAACTCCCATCACCTCAGTAGCTGTATCCCCGAAATTGATTGACGCTGTCCCTGTAGCACCGCTAACCAAACTGAGGTTCACAATGTCTCCTGTTGCAGAACTGTTGTTCAACAGGATAGCTGTAGACGCTGAGATTGTTGGGAGGGAGCCCGTATCCAAAGCTACGTGGAGTTTCGCGGCAGGGCTGTCTGTTCCGAGACCGACATCTAATGCAGTAGTCGCTGAAAGAAAAGTGCTCGTGTTAGTATTTTGACCGTGGGAAAGTTTGTAATTACCATCAGTCGCATCTAAGCCAATGGACCCCCAAGCATTTGTAGGTGACCCAATATTAAAACTGATCCATGGATCTCCAGTTGAGCCACCCTTAGTCGCGACGATCATGCGACAACCGGAATTTCCACTAGTGGCTGAGTTCGTGAAGGTCCAAGCAAGAGTTTGCCCAGTGAGAAATTTGGTTGTCTGAATCGCAGTATCACCAGGAGTAATTACAAGATTCCCTGATGTTGCTGTATAGAAATCAGCTGCGTATCCAGTAGACGACCGTAATTGTAGTTGGACGACTCCACCACTAACAGGAGACTGGATCACAAATAGTCTATTTGAAGGTGGGGAGACTCCTACTCCAATCCTACCTGCCGCAAGAATTACCATCCTCTCAAGACTGTTTGTTTTGAATGATATATCCCCAGCTGCATTGTTGGATTCTATAGCTAGTCCACCGGCACCTGTATTTTCTACAGTTTGAACAGAGCCTGAAAATCCAGTCCAGAGGGCAGAGTCAATATAATCAAGATTGGAACTTTTTGAAAGGTATACCTTGCCACTATCTTGCAGCCTGAGATCTGTCTGTATCTCAAACTCAGTTCCAAATCTAGCTTTCTCTACCCCAGCTAGAGAGATAGCTATCTCTCCATCAGCAGGCTTCCAAATACCTGTTGACGGTTGACTAGCAAAAGCAATCCCCGGCAAAGCTTCAGTGCCATCAGCGAACAGAACAGGTGCTGTGATTCCAGGAACCCACTGACCAGTCGTAGCATTATATTGGAGTAAATCAGCTACTACAGGCGCATCACTAGACAGAGAGATGTGCTGATGAGGAGATGTAAATCTTCCACTCACAGCTCAATCCTATTAATGTAGCCCCAAATATTGATAACATTAGCAACATCAGCGTGAACTCGAATCTCCAAGGTATCATTCATTGGTCTACCTTGAACAATTTGCAGCCCTGTCACAGTGGGAATACTAGTCATCATCAAGTCTTGGATATTAATACCGCCAAACTCCACAGTGATTAGAACCTTAGCTGTGTGTAGATTCTCTGCCCATAAGTAAACTTCATCTATAATATTAATAGAACCTGATGGCGTATGGATTAGATCTCCAGGAGTGCCCAGCTCTACGATCTGGATACCTCGCCAATCAGTTGAGGCACTTAGAGGAAGTCTACTGTATCTACTCATGGGTCTTGTCCGAAGATCTCTTGATGTAAGACTAACTCTACTTCATCCATCGACTCAATTACTGCTCCCTCTACTTCCTGTAATTGACCACCCTGTGTAGAAGTGGGAGCGGAGAGCTGCTGAATAGCTGAGCCATGTAGGTCGAGAGTTATGATCAAATCATGTAGAAGCTTCTTTACATTTACAGATGCGTCTAAAGAGGAAACATTCCTATTGAAAGTTTTGAAGAGGAATTTCACTGTGGAATATCCTCAGCCCCAGTCGGAGTGATGATGTAAGCATAAGAGTCTACTCGGGAGTCGATCTCGAAAGACCGAAGTTCCAACTTGAACACCTCACAGGACGGGCTAGGAGCCAAATCTACATGCTGACGCTTCCCTACGCGATCAGCGACAAGGGTAAATGGTTTCTCCCAAGTAGTAGTCCAGTCCCTCATCCAACGATAATAGAAGTCCTTCTCCATCCACAAGAGAACTCGATGCACTTCCTTGTTAGTGAATGGAACGTCTAGCATGTCCCAAGGGAACTCTACTGTAGCTGGTGCTCTGCCAATATAGATATAATCACCAGCAACAGGCTCGAATGGTCTTGTCCCATAAGCATCATCGAAAGTGAATGCTGAAGCAGTGTTAAACTTGACAGGCCAGACATACGAATCTGAATGATCAGCCTTCACTACTGATACCCAGATTCCTCGGAAGTCTCCCCAAACTGGTGCGCCTGCTACTGTGATAATCCCAGCTGCATAAGTTGAGATGGTATGCCTAGACGCATAGTCCCCACCATCGCCAGGATGCCCATCATAGTCAGAGTTACCCCACTTGTAGATCCTTCCGTTGGAAGACGCCACGAGGGGGAAGAATCTATCCTCGAAGGAGGTAATAAGGGGGGTGTATAAGGCATTCGTCCCTAGCACTGTGACGACTTGTGACTCATCGTCGGTAACTAAAAGAGTCAGTCCAACTTCCCCAACTACTCCTGTGTATTCAGACCAAGCGAACTCCCCTGTCTCGAAGTTGCTGAATCTATAATTGAATGAGTAAGCTACGTCAGTTCTGTCGCTGTCGGCTAGCTTAGCGTAGGAGATGATCTCTCGCTCTGTGATGTCATGGATCAAGAATGCAGACGTAGTGTCAATCCAATCCCAAGCAGGGTTATCCAATCCTTGCTCAAGAGGCTGACCTACATAAATGATATTCACACCATCAAAGATGTAAGGACCGTGCTTACTCCAGAAGAAGATGAAGCTTCGCCCTGTATCTGGATCAACGTGGAATGTCACAGCTCGACTAGTCACACAGCCAATGCCGTCAACTAGCTTTGTAGCAGTCCACGGATTCAATGCTCCAGGCTGTGTCTCATCTAGTCTCCAGATAGAGTTAGTCTTGAATACAAAGACCGACCCGAAGGCAGAGAGAATCTTGACAATCCTATCTCCAGTTCCTTCCTCCAGAATCCCAATGCTTGACTCAAGGAATGTCTCAGGGTTACCGGGGAGAGACCAGAAGAACGCATCAGGGACAAGAGGATTACCTCCGCCAACTAGCCTACCATTGTGAGAGGTAGCAGTAGTCATCAGCGGAACAGGCATCACATCCAAAGCTAGGATAGCTGGAAGGAGATCATCATCAGCGTGGAGATCCCCATACAAGATGCCTGAGTCACCCCCGCTGTAGTTCACATTCTCAATAGCCCCAAGCTGTGTAAGCCTAGGTGAGCTACCTAAAGCTAGGTCTCTGGATACGTGACCACCAGTAGCGTAGACCCTGACTGATGTGATTCGAGGATCTGGATGCTGTGGGATGTTCTTCAGACGGACAGTCAGATTTGTATCATTAGTCTGGAATATGATAGGAGGCGACACAGACTGCAATTGATCGTAGTCATCATGGTAGACCAATCGCAAGTGATACCAGCGGTTCTTAGTAAGCTTGCCACCAGCCTCAACCTGTGCTTTGACTAGCCCACCGTTCCAGGTTCCCATGCCAGCCTTAGTGCAGACTCGACCATTGAATACCTTTGGAAGACCACCGAAGCCAATCATGACTGTGCGGTCTCCGATGACTACGCCTTCCCAGAACCCTCCAGACGTGAAGTCATTCATCATCCCAGAGACAGGAAGATGGACGGTTGCAAAGCCTCCAGTTAGTTCCCCATCGAATAGGAGACAGTCATCAAACAGAGCTAGCACTCCACCCTGTTGACGAAGCGTGCTAGAGAAAGGAGCCAGCATCTTCCCGCTAGCTTCCTCATACTTGTTATCGAATGCAGCAGGTTGAGGGATATGCCCAAGCCTGTCTTCTGCTTCCCAACCAAGGAGAACGTGAGCTTCTGATGGGACAGCCGCACTAGCTAGGAACTGATTAAGAGTCCCACCAAAGCTTTTGTATCCCATCTTAAAGATAGCAGGATACCTACATCTATTAGGAACATCAGTCCCTGTCATTTGATCCACTTCTAAATTGAATACTAATTGTGGATCATGATATTTAGATTCTAGACTGCTATTCCAACTAGTCTCCACTAGAACATCATCAATGCCCAGACCAGCCCACAACCGGAAGAACCCAAGAACAAAGTCCCCAGGCTCATCTTGATGGTGAGTCATGAAGTGTTGACTAGAGTGATTCAGAGGCCATGGATTAGCCCCGAACGGTGGTTTCCCTACAAGAATGTTCCTACCAGTAAAGAGTATCGAGTCAGCACAGACTGAAGCGTCCATAACATCATCGACCATGCTAGCCCCTACAGAGACAGCATAATTCTTCTCATGGAAGATGAAGCCTGAACGAGCACACCTACCAGAGATGACTAGAACATCATTAATGAAGATGTCCATCCATGAACTGAAGATAGCCGTAGCACCTGTAGCTCCCCTGTCTTCTGTCTTCTTCCTACAAGTGATAGTATAGACTGTGTCTTTGTCCAGTGGGTTAAAGATGGTGATGGTGTCAGTAATTGCTGGAGCCCAATACCATTCTAGATTGACTACTGTTGGACTTACGTAAGTCACCCTAGAGACAAACTTGACAGCGTCATCAGCGTCTCTAACTACAGCTAGCATCCCTGTATCGCCAGCTGTGAAGGGCGCAGTAGCAGCAGTGAATGCTTTAACCCCAACTCCCACACCACCAGTATAGAGAGCATCATCTACTCTCTTAGTGCTTCCTGCTGCTAGTTGGTATAGCTCAGCATTCCCGGCGAAAGTATTATGGTATCTAGCAGACTGTTCGAATCTGACAAAGCCTGCGTCATCAATGAATGCACCGAGGAGACGGACTCTGGTGTCTTTGTATTGAGTATCAATAGTAGGATCAGGAGGAACTACAGATCCCTCAACAGAGAACAGAGTCTGCCTATGTCCATCTACCTGAGCAGCTTTACCGCCCGGTCCATGGATGTCACTGAACTCACCAATTCTCTGCCTAGTTCCCTGACTACCATCAAAGAGAGGCCAGCTCTGTCCCTTCGTCCAGTCTGAGTGACGAGCGATATCTTGCTGCCATGAATGTGGAGTTCGGATCTGT